>WNFM01177394.1_pt1 | contig 187532 bp, 197 predicted proteins | sample 5400271 | NCBI WGS metagenome assembly WNFM01 (sample SAMN13153352, study PRJNA577476) | soil metagenome | isolation source: 60 cm saprolite on Douglas fir-dominated hillslope | place: USA:California | collected 2013-09-17
CGCTGATTACGCCGGTGGCGATGGAGCAGGGCTTGCGCTTTGCCATCCGCGAGGGCGGCAAGACGGTGGGCGCCGGCGTCGTCGCCAAGATCATCGAGTGATGACGGATACAGGGGCATAGCTCAATTGGCAGAGCGTCGGTCTCCAAAACCGAAGGTTGGGGGTTCGATGCCCTCTGCCCCTGCCAGAACGGAACGATGACCGAAGCCGCACAGGGAACTGCAGTAGACAAGGCGAAGCTGGTCGTCGCACTGGTGCTGGTGGCGGCGGGACTCTGGGGCTACTACTGGCTCGCCGAGAGTGCGCTGGTGCTGCGCATCCTGGCAGTGGCGGCGGGAGTGGCGGCGGGCGCCGCGGTGGCGTGGTTCAGCGCGCCGGGGCGCGAGTTCGCGGTGTTTGCAGGCGAGTCGGTGGCCGAAGTCAAGAAAGTGGTCTGGCCGACCCGCAAGGAGACGATTCAGACCACGGCGGCCGTGTTCGCCTTCGTGGTGGTGATGGCGATTTTTCTATGGATCAGCGACAAAACGCTGGAATGGGTGCTGTACGACCTGATTCTGGGCTGGAAAAAGTGATGACGGCACAAGCCAACAAGCGCTGGTACGTAGTGCACGCCTATTCCGGCTTCGAGAAGTCGGTGCAGCGCGCGCTCGAGGACCGCATTAACCGCGCCGGCATGAAGGACAAGTTCGGCAAGATCCTGGTGCCGGTGGAGGAAGTGGTCGAGATGAAAGGCGGACAGAAGCACATGTCCGAGCGCAAGTTCTTTCCCGGCTACGTGCTGGTCGAGATGGAGATGAACGACGACACCTGGCACCTGGTGAAGAACACCAACAAGGTCACCGGCTTCGTCGGCGGCACCGCGACCAAGCCCGCCCCGATCCCCGAAAAAGAGGTCGAGGCGATCATGCAGCAGATGCGCGAGGGCGTGGAAAAACCCAAGCCCAAGGTGCTGTTCGAGAACGGCGAGATGGTGCGCGTCAAGGACGGCCCGTTCACGGATTTCCAGGGCACGGTCGAAGACGTGAATTACGAGAAAAGCAGGCTGCGCGTTGCAGTCACGATTTTTGGACGTTCTACCCCGGTCGAGCTCGAGTTCGGTCAGGTCGAAAAGGCGTAGCAAACCAGGGGAGGGCGCCGGGTCTTTTGATCCACGCCCGCTTGCACCCACATTAGGAGAGAAGCATGGCGAAGAAGATTGTCGGACTCATCAAGCTGCAGGTGCCCGCGGGCAAGGCGAACCCCTCGCCACCGATCGGGCCGGCGCTCGGCCAGCGCGGGCTCAACATCATGGAGTTCTGCAAGAGCTTCAACGCGCAGACCCAGAAGGTGGAGCCCGGACTGCCGCTGCCGGTGGTGATCACGGCCTACGCGGACAAGAGCTTCAGCTTCATCATCAAGACGCCGCCGACCACGGTGCTGATCAAGAAGGCGGCGGGCATCGAATCGGGCAGCCCGCGCCCGCACTCCGACAAGGTCGGCAAGATCACGCGCAAGCAAGTCGAGGAAATCGCCAAGGCGAAGATGCCCGACCTGAATGCCGCCGATCTCGACGCGGCAATGCGCATTGTCGCGGGCAGCGCCCGCTCGATGGGCGTGATCGTGGAGGGCATGTAAATGGCGCACGTTTCCAAGCGCAGGAAGGCGTTTCTCTCCAAGGTCGACCGCAACAAGGCCTACCCGGCGATGGAGGCGCTCAAGCTGGTCAAGGACACGGCGACGGCGAAATTCGACGAAGCGGTCGACGTGGCGGTCAACCTCGGCATCGACGCCAAGAAAGGCGAGCAGACGGTGCGCGGCTCGGTGGTGCTGCCGGCGGGGACCGGAAAGAAGATCCGCGTCGCAGTGTTTGCGCCCGGCGACAAGGCAGAGGCGGCGAGAGCGGCCGGCGCCGATGTGGTCGGCATGGAGGACCTCGCCGAGCAGATCAAGGCAGGCAAGCTCGATTTCGACGTGGTGATCGCGGCGCCCGAGGCGATGCGCGTGGTCGGCGCACTCGGCCAGATCCTCGGCCCGCGCGGCCTGATGCCGAACCCCAAGGTGGGAACGGTGACGCCGGACGTCGCCGGCGCGGTGAAGAACGCGAGAGCGGGACAAGTGCAGTTCCGCGCCGACAAGGCGGGCGTGGTCCAGTGCACGATCGGCCGCGCCTCGTTCACGCCCGAGCAGCTGCGCGACAACCTGGCCGCGCTGGTCGATGCCCTGAACAAGGCGAAACCGGCCGCGATCAAGGGGATTTTTCTGAAAAAACTTTCGGTGTCGAGCACGATGGGCGTCGGGGTCAAGGTCGATCCCGCCTCGTTCTCGGCCCAGCAATGACTTTGGTGGCAGTGGCTGTCAAAGACCGCAGGGGTGAGGGGTGAAAAAGAGCCTCGAGCTTAATCCGCAGTTGCCCTGCGCAGACGGCGTTCCTGAGGATTCGGGGTCGCCGGTTTTTGCAACCGTAGTGAAGGAGGCAGACCTTGGGTCTTAATCTGGAGCAGAAGCAGGCGGTGGTCGCGGAAGTCGCGGCCCGGCTGGCATCCGCACAGGCGGTCATCGTCGCGGAGTATCGCGGCCTGGACGTCGAGCGGGTGACGCAGCTGCGCGCCAAGGCGAGAAAGTCGGGCATGTACCTGCGGGTGTTGAAGAACACGCTCGCGCGCAAGGCAGTCCAGGGCACGCCGTTCGAGAAGCTGGCCGAGAAGATGGTCGGTCCGCTGATCTACGGCATCGCCGCGGATCCGGTCGCCGGCGCCAAGGTGCTGTCCGAGTTCGCCAAGGAAAACGAGCTGTTCGTCATTCGCGGCGGCGCCATGCCGAACGCCATGATGTCCGACCAGGACGTCAAGGCGCTCGCGTTGCTGCCGGGCCGCGAGGAGTTGCTGGCGATGCTCGTCGGCACGCTGCAGGCGCCGATCGTGAAGCTGGTGCGCACCATGAACGAGCTGCCGGGCAAGTTTGTCCGTACGCTCGCCGCGGTGCACGACGCGAAGCAAAAGGCTGCCGCCTAATCCCTCAGGAACCTATTACTAAGTCGGAGAAGACAATGGAACGCACGCAAATACTGGAAGCTATCTCGAAGCTGACCGTCCTCGAGCTCTCGCAGCTCATCAAGGACATGGAAGAGAAGTTCGGCGTATCGGCCGCCGCCGCGGTCGCCGTCGCCGCGCCTGCCGCCGCCGGTGGCGCCACCGCCAAGGCGGAAGAAAAGACCGAGTTCACGGTGATGCTGCTCGCCGCCGGCGACAACAAGGTCAACGTCATCAAGGCGGTGCGCGAAGTCACGAGCCTCGGCCTGAAGGAGGCGAAGGACCTGGTCGATGGCGCGCCCAAGCCCGTGAAGGAAGGCGCCTCGAAGGCCGACGCCGACGCGGTCGCGAAAAAGCTGTTGGACGCCGGCGCGAAGGTGGAAATCAAGTAGTGAGCGATCGAAATTCGTAGGGAACTTCGGAACCGGGCGAGGGTCTAGAGACCCTCCCCGGGTTTCGCTGCGCAAAAGTAGAAGCTTTTAGTCTGAAGTACTTAGGAGCCTAAATGACCTATTCCTTGACCGAGCGCAAACGCATCCGCAAAAGCTTCGCGAAGCGGGCGATCGTGCAAAAGGTGCCGTTCCTCATCGCCACGCAGCTCGAGTCCTACACCGGCTTCCTCCAGGCGCACATGGCGCCCGAGAGCCGGCGTAACGAGGGCCTGCAGGCGGCGTTCACCTCGATCTTCCCCATCGTCAGCCACTCCGGCAATGCGCGCCTCGAGTTCGTCAGCTTCTCGCTCGGCGAGCCGCCGTTCGACGTCAAGGAATGCCAGCAGCGCGGCCTCACCTACGCCAGCCCGCTGCGCGCCAAGGTGCGCCTGGTGATCATGGACAAGGACGCGCCCAAGCCGACCACCAAGGAAGTCAAGGAGCAGGAGGTCTACATGGGCGAGATTCCGCTCATGACCACCACCGGCTCGTTCGTCATCAACGGTACCGAGCGCGTCATCGTCTCGCAGCTGCACCGCTCGCCCGGCGTGTTCTTCGAGCACGACCGCGGCAAGACGCATTCGTCCGGCAAGCTGCTGTTCTCGGCGCGTGTCATTCCCTACCGCGGCTCGTGGCTCGACTTCGAGTTCGACCCGAAGGACATCGTGTTCTTCCGCGTCGACCGGCGCCGCAAGATGCCGGTCACCATCCTGCTGAAGGCGCTCGGCTACACGCCGGAGCGCATTCTCAAGGAATTCTTCGCCTTCGACGCCTTTCACGTCGAGAAGGACCACGTGCTGTTCGAGGTGGTGCCCGAGCGCCTGCGCGGCGAAGTGGCGCGCTTCGACATCAACGACAAATCCGGCAAGACGCTGGTCGCCAAGGACAAGCGCATCACGGTCAAGCACATCCGCGACATGGAGACCGCCGGCCTCAAGCGCATCGCGGCGCCCGACGAATTCTTCCTCGGCCGCACGCTCGCGCACAACGTGGTGAACAGCGACACCGGCGAGATCATCGCCAATGCCAACGACGAAATCACCGAGGAGCTGCTCGGCAAGCTGCGCGAGGCCAAGGTCGGCAAGCTGCAGACCCTGTTCACCAACGACCTTGACCAGGGCCCCTATATTTCGCAGACGCTGCGCGCGGACGAGACCACCGACATGAACGCGGCGCGCGTCGCCATCTACCGCATGATGCGCCCCGGCGAGCCGCCGACGGAAGACGCGGTCGAAACGCTGTTCAACGGCCTGTTTTTCGCCGAGGAGCGCTACGACCTGTCCGCGGTCGGCCGCATGAAATTCAACCGCCGCATCGGCGCGCCGAGCGAATCGAGCTGGCAGCTGCGCCTGCGCGGCATGGGCCTGCCCAAGGAGGCCGAAGAAGACCTGCGCGCCTACTTCAAGCAGGTGCCGGAGCTCTCGGTCAACAAGGTGAGCCTGGAGAACATCGCTGCCGAAGCCGAAGCGCAGGCGATCGTCGACAAGATGTTCCACGACCTCAAATCGAAGGGCATCGACAAGCAGAAGCTCGAGACCAAGATCGAGAACCGCCTCACGCTCAGCCCCAAGGACATCGTCGAGGTGATCCGCATCCTGGTCGAGTTGCGTAACGGCCGCGGCGAAATCGACGACATCGACCACCTCGGCAACCGGCGCGTGCGCTCGGTGGGCGAGCTGGCGGAGAATCAGTTCCGCGCCGGCCTGGTGCGCGTCGAGCGCGCCGTCAAGGAGCGCCTGTCGCAGGCGGAGTCGGAAAACCTGATGCCGCACGACCTGATCAACGCCAAGCCGATCTCGGCCGCGATCAAGGAGTTCTTCGGCTCGAGCCAGCTGTCGCAGTTCATGGACCAGACCAACCCGCTGTCCGAGATCACGCACAAGCGGCGCGTCTCGGCGCTTGGACCGGGTGGCCTGACCCGGGAACGAGCGGGATTCGAAGTGCGCGACGTGCATCCGACGCACTACGGGCGGGTCTGCCCGATCGAGACGCCGGAAGGCCCGAACATCGGCCTGATCAACTCGCTCGCGCTCTTCGCGCGCACCAACCGGTACGGCTTCCTCGAGACGCCGTACCGCAAGGTGAAGGACAGCAAGGCGACCAGCGAGATCAACTACCTCTCGGCGATCGAAGAGGGCAACTACGTCATCGCGCAGGCCAACGCCTCGCTCGACAAGTCGCTCAAATTGACCGACACCCTGGTGTCGTGCCGATTCAAGAACGAGTTCGAGCTCAAGTCGCCCGAGGAAGTGCAATACATGGACGTGGCGCCTTCGCAGATCGTCTCGGTGGCGGCCTCGCTCATCCCGTTCCTCGAGCACGATGACGCCAACCGCGCGCTGATGGGCTCCAACATGCAGCGCCAGGCGGTGCCCTGCCTGCGGCCGGAGAAGCCGCTGGTCGGCACCGGCGTCGAGCGCACGGCGGCGGTCGATTCCGGCACCTGCGTCATCGCATTGCGCGGCGGCGCGGTCGACTACGTCGACGCCAACCGCATCGTGGTGCGCGTCAACGACGACGAGACGCTCGCCGGCGACGTCGGCGTCGATATCTACAAGCTGACCAAGTACACGCGCTCCAACCAGAACACCAACATCAACCAGCGCCCGATCGTGAAGCAGGGCGAAAAGATCGCCAAGGGTGACGTGGTGGCCGACGGCGCCTCGTCCGACCTGGGCGAGCTCGCGCTCGGCCAGAACATGATGGTGGCGTTCATGCCGTGGAACGGCTTCAACTTCGAGGACTCGATCCTGATCTCGGAGCGCGTAGTGGCCGAAGACCGCTTCACCTCGATCCACATCGAGGAGCTGACGGTGGTCGCCCGCGACACCAAGCTCGGGCCCGAGGAAATCACGCGCGACATCTCGAATCTGTCCGAGGCGCAGCTGGCGCGCCTGGACGAGTCGGGCATCGTCTACATCGGCGCCGAAGTCGAGGCGGGCGACGTGCTGGTCGGCAAGGTGACGCCCAAGGGCGAGACCCAGCTCACGCCGGAAGAGAAGCTGCTGCGCGCCATCTTCGGCGAGAAGGCTTCCGACGTGAAGGACACCAGCCTGCGGGTGCCCTCGGGCATCTCGGGCTGCGTCATCGACGTGCAGGTGTTCACGCGCGAAGGCATCGAGCGCGACAAGCGCAGCCAGTCGATCATCGAGGAAGAGCTCAAGCACTATAAAACCGACCTCGCCGACCAGATGCGGATCGTGGAAAGCGACACCTTCGAGCGCCTCGAGCGCCTGCTGACGGGCAAGACCGCCAACGGCGGACCGAAGAAGCTCGCCAAAGGCACCAAGATCGGCAAGAGCTACCTCGAGACAGTCGAACGCTACGACTGGTTCGACATCCGCCTCGCCAACGAGGAGGCCGCGGCGCAGGTCGAGGCGCTGAAGGAATCGATCGCGCAGAAGCGGCGCGAGTTCGACGCCATGTTCGAGGCCAAGCGGAAGAAGCTCACGCAGGGCGACGAGCTGCCGCCGGGCGTGCTGAAGATGGTCAAGGTGTACGTGGCGGTGAAGCGCCGCCTGCAGCCCGGCGACAAGATGGCCGGCCGCCACGGCAACAAGGGCGTGATCTCGAAGATCGTGCCGGTGGAGGACATGCCGCACATGGCCGACGGCACGGCGCTCGACATCGTGCTCAATCCGCTCGGCGTGCCCTCGCGCATGAACGTCGGGCAGATTCTCGAGACGCACCTCGGCTGGGCGGCCAAGGGCCTCGGCCTCAAGCTCGGCGAGCTGCTCAAGGCGCAGCAGAAGCTCGCCGAGATCCGCAAGCTGCTCGAGCGCATCTACGGCGGCACCAGCCGGGACGAGGACGTGGCGCGCATGACCGACGAGGAAGTGCTGCAACTCGCCTTCAACCTCAAGGCTGGCGTGCCGTTCGCCACCCCGGTGTTCGACGGCGCCTCGGAGGCCGAGATCATCACCATGCTCGAGATGGCGGGCTTGCCGCAGTCCGGGCAGGTGAATCTGTTCGACGGGCGCACCGGCGAGGGCTTCGACCGCCCGGTGACGGTGGGCTACATGCACATGCTCAAGCTGCACCACCTGGTCGACGACAAGATGCATGCGCGCTCGACTGGGCCGTACAGCCTGGTGACGCAGCAGCCGCTCGGCGGCAAGGCGCAGTTCGGCGGGCAGCGCTTTGGCGAAATGGAAGTGTGGGCGCTGGAAGCTTACGGCGCCGCGTACACGCTGCAGGAGATGCTGACGGTGAAATCCGACGACATCACCGGCCGCACCAAGGTGTACGAGAACATCGTCAAGGGTGACCACAAGATCGACGCCGGCATGCCCGAGTCGTTCAACGTGCTGGTCAAGGAAATCCGCTCGCTCGGCATCGACATCGACCTGGAGAGGTACTAATGAAAGCCCTTCTTGAGCTTTTCAAGCAGGTCCAACAGGACGAGGAGTTCGACGCGATCAAGATCGGGCTGGCCTCGCCCGAGAAGATCCGCTCGTGGTCCTACGGCGAGGTAAAGAAACCGGAGACCATCAACTACCGGACCTTCAAGCCGGAACGCGATGGCCTGTTCTGCGCCAAGATCTTCGGGCCGATCAAGGACTACGAGTGCCTTTGCGGAAAGTACAAGCGCCTCAAGCACCGCGGCGTGATCTGCGAAAAGTGCGGCGTCGAAGTGACGCTCGCCAAGGTGCGCCGCGAGCGCATGGGTCACATCGAACTCGCTTCGCCCGTGGCCCATATCTGGTTCCTGAAATCTCTCCCTTCCAGGCTGGGCTTGGTTTTGGATATGACCCTCCGGGACATCGAGCGCGTGCTGTACTTCGAGGCCTACGTCGTCACCGACCCGGGCCTCACGCCGCTCAAGCGCTGCCAGCTCCTGACCGAGGATGACTACCTCGCCAAGGTCGAGGAGTTCGGCGACGACTTCTCCGCCTCGATGGGGGCCGAAGGCATCCGCGCGCTGCTGCGCGCCATCGATCTCAACAAGGAGCTCGACAACCTGAGGAAGGAGCTCGAGGCGACCTCCTCCGACGCCAAGATCAAGAAGTACGCCAAGCGGCTGAAAGTGCTGGAGGGCTTCAAGGCCTCCAACATCAAGCCCGACTGGATGATCATGGAGGTGCTGCCGGTGCTGCCGCCGGAGCTGCGCCCTCTGGTGCCGCTGGACGGCGGCCGCTTCGCGACTTCAGACCTGAATGACCTGTATCGCCGGGTCATCAACCGCAACAACCGCTTGAAGCGGCTGCTGGAACTCAAGGCGCCCGAGATCATCGTGCGCAACGAGAAGCGCATGCTGCAGGAAGCGGTGGATTCGCTGCTCGACAACGGCCGCCGCGGCAAGGCGATGACCGGCGCCAACAAGCGCCCGCTCAAATCGCTCGCCGACATGATCAAGGGCAAGGGCGGCCGCTTCCGCCAGAACCTGCTCGGCAAGCGCGTCGACTACTCCGGCCGCTCGGTGATCGTGGTCGGTCCGCAGCTGAAGCTGCACCAGTGCGGCCTGCCGAAGAAAATGGCGCTCGAGCTGTTCAAGCCGTTCATCTTCAACAAGCTCGAGCTGCTCGGCCTCGCCACCACCATCAAGGCCGCCAAGCGCCTGGTGGAGCAGGAAGTGCCCGAGGTCTGGGACATCCTCGAGGAAGTGATCCGCGAGCACCCGGTAATGCTCAACCGCGCGCCGACTTTGCACCGCCTCGGCATCCAGGCCTTCGAGCCGGTGCTGATCGAGGGCAAGGCGATCCAGCTGCATCCGCTGGTGTGCGCGGCGTTCAACGCCGACTTCGACGGCGACCAGATGGCTGTACACGTGCCGCTGTCGCTGGAAGCGCAGATGGAGGCGCGCACCCTGATGCTCGCCTCGAACAACGTGCTTTCCCCGGCGAATGGCGAGCCGATCATCGTGCCCTCGCAGGATATCGTGCTCGGCCTGTACTACGCCACGCGCGAGCAGATCAACGCCAAGGGCGAGGGGATGAGCTTCGCGGACCTCGCCGAGGTTCACCGCGCGTACGACTCGCGGCAGGTGGACCTGCACGCCCGGGTCTGGGTGCGCATCAAGGAGAAGGAGCTCGCCGAGAACGGCGACGTCAGCGAAAAGATCACGCGCTACGAGACCACCATCGGCCGCGCGCTCCTCTCGGAGATCCTGCCCGCCGGGCTGCCGTTCTCGCTGCTGAACAAGGCGCTGAAGAAGAAGGAGATCTCGCGCCTGATCAACGTCGGCTTCCGGCGCTGCGGGCTGCGCGAGACGGTGATCTTCGCCGACAAGCTGATGCAGCAGGGCTTCACCATCGCCACCCGGGCGGGCATCTCGTTCGGCGTGCACGACATGACGATCCCGGCGCAGAAGCAGGAGCTGATCCGCGCCTCGGAGGCCGAGGTGAAGGAAATCGAGAACCAGTACACCTCGGGCCTGGTGACCGCCGGCGAGCGCTACAACAAGGTGGTCGACATCTGGTCGCGCTGCGGCGACCAGGTCGGCAAGGTGATGATGGAGCAGCTCGGCTCGGAAACGGTCGAGAACCGCCATGGCAAGACGGTCAAGCAGGAGGCATTCAACTCCATCTACATGATGGCCGACTCCGGCGCGCGCGGCTCGGCGGCGCAGATCCGGCAGCTCGCCGGCATGCGCGGCCTGATGGCCAAGCCCGACGGCTCGATCATCGAGACGCCGATCACGGCCAACTTCCGCGAAGGCCTCAACGTGCTGCAGTACTTCATCTCCACCCACGGCGCCCGCAAGGGCCTGGCGGACACGGCGCTGAAGACGGCCAATTCGGGCTACCTGACGCGGCGCCTGGTCGACGTTACCCAGGACCTGGTGGTGACCGAGGACGATTGCGGCACGACCAACGGCGTGTCCATGAAGGCGCTGGTCGAGGGCGGCGAAGTGGTCGAGGCTCTCCGGGAGCGCATCCTCGGCCGCACGCTGTCGATCGACCTGATCCATCCGGAGACGCAGGACGTGCTGTATTCGGCGGGCACCCTGATCGACGAAGAGGGCGTCGATGCCATCGACAACGTCGGCATCGACGAGGTCAAAGTTCGCACCGCGCTCTCCTGCGATACGCGCTGGGGCGTGTGCTCGAAATGCTACGGGCGCGACCTCGGCCGCGGTTCGCCGGTGAACGTTGGCGAAGCGATCGGCGTGATCGCCGCGCAGTCGATTGGCGAGCCCGGCACGCAGCTCACCATGCGGACCTTCCACATCGGCGGCGCGGCTTCGCGGACCGCGGTGCAGAGCAACGTCGAGGCCAAGTCGGCCGGCACGGTGCGCTTCACCGCCACCATGCGCTACGTCTCCAACGCCAAGGGCGACAAGGTCGTGATCTCGCGCTCCGGCGAGGTGACCATCGTCGACGACAACGGCCGCGAGCGCGAGCGCCACAAGGTGCCGTACGGCGCGCTGCTGCTGGTGGCCGACGGCGACACGGTGCGCGCGGGCAAGTCCCTCACCAACTGGGACCCGCACCATCGCCCGATCATCACCGAGTACGCGGGCACGGTGAAGTTCGAGAACGTCGAGGATGGCGCCACGGTCGCCAAGCAGATCGACGACGTCACGGGCCTCTCCACCCTGGTGGTGATCGACGCCAAGCGCCGCACCGCGGCGACCGGCAAGGGCGTGCGCCCGTCGGTCAAGCTGATCAACGAGGCGGGCGACGAAGTGCGCATCGCCGGCACCGACCACGCGGTCAACATCAGCTTCCCGGTGGGCGCGGTCATCGCCGTGCGCGACGGGCAGCAGGTGCAGGTCGGCGAGGTGCTGGCGCGCATTCCGCAGGAAGTCTCGAAGACGCGCGACATCACCGGCGGCCTGCCGCGGGTGGCGGAGCTGTTCGAGGCGCGCTCGCCCAAGGACGCCGGCATCCTGGCGGAAGTCACCGGCACGGTGAGTTTCGGCAAGGACACCAAGGGCAAGCAGCGCCTGGTGATCACCGACATGGACAAGCAGGAGCACGAATACCTGATCGCCAAGGACAAGCACCTGCTGGTGCACGACGGCCAGGTGGTCAACAAGGGCGAGATGATCGTCGACGGCCCGGTCGACCCGCACGACCTGCTGCGCCTGCTCGGCATCGAGGAGCTGGCGCGCTACATCATCGACGAGGTGCAGGACGTCTACCGCCTGCAGGGCGTGAAAATCAACGACAAGCACATCGAGGTGATCGTGCGCCAGATGCTGCGCCGCGTGGAGACGGACGAACCGGGCGACACGCCGTTCATCCAGGGCGAGCAGGTCGAGCGCGCGGAGCTGTTCGAGGAGAACGAGAAGGCGGAGAAGGCGGGCAAGAAGCCCGCCACCTACCGCAACATCCTGCTCGGCATCACCAAGGCGTCGCTGTCGACCGATTCGTTCATCTCGGCGGCCTCGTTCCAGGAGACCACCCGCGTGCTGACCGAAGCCGCCATCATGGGCAAGCGCGACGACCTGCGCGGGCTGAAGGAAAACGTGATCGTCGGGCGCCTCATCCCGGCGGGCACCGGCCTCGCCTATCACAACATCCGCAAGGCCCAGGCGGCCGAGCCGGTGCTGGCGGAAATCGCGCCTGCTGCGCCGGCCGAACCGGCGCCGCAAGCCGAGGCTACGGCGGGGGGATCCTGAGGTAGCGTCGCGCCGACATGATCGGGCCCGACTTCGTCGCGCCCGATTCTCTGATCGGCGTCCGGCGCCAGCAGACCAACGCTGGTCGCTGGGCAGGCGAGGGCTGGCCGCGGTTCCGCGACGCGCTCGCTGCACAAGGCGTCGAATTGCTCGAGGAACCCTCGACGCGCGGCATTTTTGCCACCGACGCCGGCGGCACCGCCCATGGCATGCCGCACGGGGTGGTCATCGCCCGCAGCGCCGGACAGATATCCCTGTTGTTGAAAGCCGCCCAGCACCATCGAGTACCGGTGACGGTGCGCGGCGGCGGACTGACCACCGAGGGCGAGTCGGTGGCCTACGGCGGCGTGCTGCTCGACATGACGGGGATGAGCCGCGTCGTATCCGTCGATGAGCAAAAACTGGAAGTCCGGACCGAGGCCGGGATTTTCTGGGCCGCCCTGGCCGAGCATTTGCGCCGCTCAGGGCTCGACTATCTTTCGGCACCGCTCAATCTCACGTCATCGGTCGGCGGCACGCTCGGCGTCGGTGGCATCGACGTCAACTCGCCGCAACTCGGCTGCAGCGCCGACCAGGCGCTCGCCCTGCAGGTGGTGACGCCGACGGGCGAGATCGTCGAATGCTCGGACGCGCAGAATGCGGAGCTGTTCCAGCGCGCGATCCTCGGCTACGGGCAGTTCGGCGTCATCACCGAGGCGACCTTGCGCGTGCGCCGCTACACGCCGCTACGCATGCGCTACTACTACTACACGTCGCTGCGCGCCGCCATCGAGGACCTGCAGATGCTTGACGCGGGCGAGGCGTCGGACTATTCCGGCATCCTGACGATGATGGACAAGGCGATCACCCTGCTCGCGGCATTTGATACGGATGAACGGGAAAGGAATTTTGAAGAAAAGTTCTTAAAGAAAATCAAAGGACAAAAAGAAACAGTCTTCGCCCTCCGCATGGGGCTCTACTACGCGCTGCGGCCCTGGCGGCTAGGAGAAGCGATATTTTTGTGGAAGCGAAAAAACCGCCTGTTTCCCGAGTTTCATCGCCCGGAATTCCATCGCGACGGGAGGATGCTCGACCGCACGGTGGTGTTCTCGCGCGCCGTCTGGAAGCACTGGGGCGGCCGGCAGATGGTGATCCCTGACCTCGCCACCTCGGCAGCGAAGTTCGCGGCCGCGGTGGAGCGTGGCAACGCCGTATGCCGTAAATATTTCCCCTATTACACGCTCTACTGCGTCGGCATCCGGCTGCGCGAAGAGCACCGACCACATTATGAGCTGTCGTGCATTCCGCCGGACGCGAGCGGCCGGGCCTACGGCTGCGAGTTCGAGCCGGTGCTCGGCGACGCGCTCTACAGCCGCGACAGGCTGCAGTCGTTCAAGAACGAGATCTACGACATCGGCGTCGAGCTCGGCGCGAGCTATTACCGCTTCGGCGGCATGATGAAGGGCTACATCCGCCGCGTCTTCGGCGACGCGCTGGTCGAGCGCCACCTGGCGATGAAGCGCGCGGCCGACCCGGCGATGATCCTCAACCGCGATGTGATATTTTGAGTTCCATGGGCCACCACGATTGCAGCGGCTGCGGACTGTGCCTGCTGGTCTGCCCCGTCTGGCACGAAACGCGCGACGTGCGCCTTGCGCCCAAGGGCCGCGCCAAGGCGATCCAGCACGGCGCGGGCCGGGCCGAGCTTGCGGCGTCGGTGGCCGGCTGCACCCTGTGCGGCGCTTGCGAGCCAGCCTGCCCGGTGGAACTTCCGCTGGTCGACATGGTGATGGAGCTGAAGAGGGGGGAGGCTTTCCCTCTTTCACGCAAGCCTTTTTTCTTCAGAACCGGAAAGCTGCTGCTGCTGGCAGGCCGTGCATTGAACGCAGACCCGGACCGGCGCGCACGGACGCTCGCCTTGCTCGAGGGTCATCAACTGGTTGAAGACGATGGCCCCGACGTCGTCGCTGCCATCGAGGCCGGAACCGGGCTCTCTGATGTGCGACTCGAGTCTTTCCTCGCACCGCTGCGCAGGGCGCGGCGGCTGGTGGTCGCCGAGGGGATCCTGCTGCGGGCGCTGCGGCGTTGGCTTCCCGGCGCGTCCCTCTCGGGGCTCGGCGAGGCCTTGCTCCCGGCGATCGGCGGCAAGCTTCGAGCGGGCGACCTCTACGTCATCGAATCGCGGGCGTTCAACCTCGACCAGTCCCGCCTGGTGGGGCGCTATGACGCGCTGCGCGCCGCCTCGGGCTGCCACATGAATCTCGACCTGCAGCGCATCGCGCTGCCCGCCGCCGGACAGGCGCGCTGGATCCTCGAGGGGCGCGCGGTCGAGCGCATCGTGGTGGAGGACCTGGGCGAGCGTGCGGCGTTCGCGTTTGCCGGGAAGCCGGTGTTGCATCTTGCGGAGCTCGCGTGAGGACCGCCGACGTCGTCATCGTCGGCGCGAGCCTGTCCGCGGCCGCAGCGGCCAAGCGCCTGGTGGATGCCGGGCTCGAGACGGTGATCCTCGAGCGTCTCGAACTGCCGCGCCACAAGATCTGCAGCGGCATCCTCTCGCCGCGCGGGCACCGCTTCCTGCTCGAGAACTTCGGGCCGCTGCCGCGCGAGGCGCTGCACGAGCCGACGTCGTGCCGCGGCGTCACCTTCCACTTCCCCAGCATGGTGTCGATGAGCATGGATTTCTTCGGCGGCACCACGCCCCACCTGCATCGCAAGTTTTCGGACCACTGGGCGATCAAGCAAAGCGGCGCCGAGGTGCATGACCAGACCTCGTTCGCGGGGCTGGAGGACAAGGGCGATCATGTGGTCGTGCAGGCGAGGCGGGAAGGAAAAGATTTTCTTTACAAGGCAAAAACGGTGATTGGCGCCGACGGGCCGAGCTCGCTCGTCATCCGCTCGATCTACCCGGACTACCCGAAGAGAATCCCATGGTTCTTCGTCGGCCAGAAGTTCCACGATATCGTCGATTGCCCGCTCGATCCGCAGTATTTCCATTTCTGGTTCCACCCCGGGCTCGGCCACTACACCTGGAGCCATGCGCGCGACGGCCAGCAAATCGTCGGCGTCGGCTTCAAGCGCGGCGACAATTTCGATGAGCGCCACCGCAACGTGGCGCGCTACCTGCGGGAAAAGCACGGCGTGCAGCTCTCGGAACATACCCGCCACGAGGGCTGCGCCGAGAACTTCGGCCCCTCGCTGATCAACCGCTACGTGTTCGGCAAGGGCAATGTGCTGATCACCGGCCAGGCCTCGGGCTTTCTCAACATGATCGGCGAAGGCATGAGCTGCACGCTGCACTCGGGCGCACTCGCCGGCGAGGCGGTGGTCGAGGCGCGCCAGCGCGACCGTCCGGTGCAGGAGGTCTACCGGCGCATGGTGGCCTCTGAAGTGCGGCGCACCACCGACCAGTGGAACCCGCTGAGGATCATGTTCGGCAAGCCGCACGAGGCCGATTTCCCGGCAGCGCTGATGCAGCTTTCCTGGCGCGAGCGCATCCTGGTCGTGCGCGATATCTGGAACTTCCTCCTGCTCTACAAGGAATTCAAGTGGGGGCGGCAGATCGCTCTCGCCGCCGCCCAGCGGCTGGCGGCAGCAGGCTACCCCGGCGGACGGTGGCGGTAGCGGACTAGCGCAGCCAGCGGCCGGCGATCAGCAGGCCCATGGCGATCGCGACCGCCAGCGACGAGGCGGCGATGATCCAGCCGGCGACGCGCGGGTGGGTTTCGACCAGGAGATCGAGCGGCGTCCTCATCCGCTCGCTGTCGGCCGGCACCAAGGTACGGGTGGAGACCCAGCGGTTCATCCGTTCCTGCAGCGTGGCCAGGGCGTTCGGCCGGAATATCGCCATCAGTCCAAGCGCAACCGAGACTGCGCAACCGGCGACCAGCAGCCACCGCGCGCTCTCGACCCCCAGGGCAGTGACGAATCTCGGGTCGGCAAGCGACAGCGCGGCGCGCGGCACCTGTACCCGTATGACCAGGAAATAGCCGGCGATGGCCCCGCCGGCGACCAGGAACAGACCCAGCAGTCTGGACGGCCGCAAGCCCTCGCGCGGCACTTCCAGCTCGCGCGTTGCGCGGCGCGTGGAAATCCACCGATTCATCGAGTTGATGAACCCGATCGCCGCCGCTGTGCGCAGCAGCAGCGCGCAGCCCAGCGCGAGCCCGCCGAGGCTGCCAACCAGCACGAACAGCATCAGGAACGGGATCAGCAGCTGGTCGATGAGGCGGGCGGCGGCCATTCAGGCGACACTATAATCGAGTCATGGGAGACCTGCGCGAGCTGAGGACCAACGCCGCCGCCGACCGGGCGATGCGCGTCGATCTTGCCGCCGCCTTCCGGCTCGCCGTGCGTCTCGACCTGCACGAGGGGGTCTGCAACCACTTCAGCGCAATGCTGGATGGACGGCGCTTCCTGCTCAATCGCTACGGCCTGCACTGGAGCGAGGTGACCGCCTTGAATCTGCTCGCGCTCGACGCTGGCGGGCGGGTACTGGAAGGCGAAGGCGAATACGAGAAAACCGCCTTCTATATCCATTCGCGCATCCATCTCGCGCATCCGCGCGCCGCCTGCGTGCTGCACACGCATATGCCCTACGCGACGTCGCTCACGCTGCTGGAGAACGGCCGGCTGGAGATGGTCGAGCAGAACGCGCTGCGCTTTGACGACGATATCGCCTACGACGACACCTACAACGGCCTGGTGGTGGACGAGGCGGAAGGCGACCGACTGGCGCGCGCGCTCGGCGCGAAACGCGTGCTGTTCCTCGCCAACCACGGCGTGATCGTGGTCGGCGCTTCGGTCGCGGAGGCTTTCGATGCGCTCTACTACCTCGAGCGCGCCTGCCGCCTGCAGGTGCTGGCGCGCTCGATGCTGGCGAATACCGGCGGCAGGTTGCGTCCGGTGCGGCCGGAGGTGGTGCGCGCGGCCTGCGAGCAGATGCGCACGGACGCGCCCAAGTACGCCGGGGCGCATTTCGACGCCCTCAAGCGCATCCTCGAGCGCGAGGAGCCGGGCTATTCTGGCTAGCGCGCTGCAGCTGCGGCCGGCGGCGGCCGCGGATTTTCCGGCGATCCAGGCGATCTACTCGCACCACGTCATCCACGGCCTCGCTTCGTTCGAGGAAGTGCCGCCGGCGCTCGAGGAGATGCGCCGGCGCCACGCCGATTGCGCGGCGGCCAGCCTGCCCTGGCTGGTGGCCGATATCGGCGCCAGCGTCGCCGGCTATGGCTATTGCTCGCCTTACCGCTCGCGCTCCGCCTACCGCTATTCGCTAGAGGACTCGGTCTACGTGCGGCCGGATGCGCAGGGCAAGGGCGTGGGCAGCGCGCTGCTGCGCGAGCTGATCGCGCGCTGCGAGGCGCTCGGCTACCGGCAGATGATCGCGGTGATCGGCGACAGCGCGAATGCCGCTTCGATCAACCTGCACGCGAGCCACGGCTTCCTGCGCGCCGGCCTGCTGCGCTCGTCGGGCTTCAAGCTCGGCCGCTGGGTCGACAGCGTGCTGATGCAGCGGCCCCTGGGCCGGGGCGACGCCAGCCCGCCCTAGCTTGAGCCGCCGCTACCCGGTCGTCATCGTCGGCGCCGGTCCGGTCGGCGCGGCGCTCGCCGTGGACCTCGGCATGCGTGGCGTCGCCTGCGCGCTGATCGAGAGCCGCGCCGGCGTGCACCGCATTCCCAAAGGGCAGATGCTGGCGCATCGCACCCTCGAGCATTTCCATTTCTGGGGAATCGCCGGCGAGTTGCGGCAGGCGCGTCTCATGCCGGCCGGTTATCCGATCGGCGAAATCACCGCCTACGGCAGCCTGATGAGCGAGTACTGGCAGGCGCCCGCCGGACGCGAGCTCGTCCGCCCCTACTTTTTCCAGGACTACGAGAGGCTGCCGCAATATTGCACGGAAGCCGTATTGCGGCGGAAGCTCGCCACGCTCGCCGGGATCGACGCGCGCCTCGGCTGGACGGCCCGCGCCATCGAACAGGACGGCAGCGGCGCGCGCGTCTCGATCGAACAGGACGGTGGGCCGGGGCGCGAAGTGCTCGAAGCCGACTACGTCGTCGGCTGCGATGGCGCGCGCTCCGTGGTGCGCGAGCAGGCGGGCATCGGACGCGAGGGGACGGATTTCCGCCAGCCCATGGTGCTGGCGGTGTTCCGCTCCCGCGAGCTGCACGAGAGGCTCAAGCGCTTTCCCGAGCGCTCCACCTACCGCGTCATGCGCCCGGGGCTCGACGGCTACTGGATGTTTTTTGGCCGCGTCGACGTGGGCGAAGGCTGGTTTTTCCATGCGCCGCTGCCGCAAGGCGCGCAGCCGGAGCGATTCGACGTCGCTGGCCTGATCCAGGAGGCGGTGGGCGCCCCGGTGCGCTGCGAATTCGACTACGTCGGGTCCTGGGACCTGCGCGTCGCCATCGCCGAGCGCTACCGCGAACGGCGTGTATTTGTCGCCGGCGACGCGGCGCACAGCCACCCGCCCTACGGCGCATTCGGCCTCAACAACGGCCTCGAGGATGCGGTCAATCTGGGCTGGAAGCTCGAGGCTGCGCTCAAGGGCTGGGGCGGCGAGGGGCTGCTTGCTTCGTACGACGCGGAACGGCGCCCGGTATTCAGGGAAATCGGCGAGGACTTCATCGCCGCGCGCATCCGCGGCGATGCGGAGTTCTTCGCCCGGCACGATCCGGCGCGCGACCGCGCCGGATTCGAGCGCGCCTGGAAGGGGCGCGAATCCGACATCGGCACGCGCTTGCTGGACTATGAGCCGAATTACGAGGGCTCGCCCGTCGTCGCCGGACCGGCGGGCGGCAAATGCGGCGCGCACGGGCAGCATCTATTCACGGCTCGCGCCGGGCACCATCTCGCCCCCCAGCGGCTCGCGTCGGGCCGCAACGTCTACGAGGAAATTTCCAACTCGAGCTTCAATTTGCTTGCTGTTGAGATTGAAGAGATGGAATTGAAGGGGTTCGAGGCGGCAGCGCGCTCGCTGCAGGTTCCACTGAAGGTCATTCGCGACAGCGGCCGCGACGGCTGCGCCGCCTACGAGGCCCGCCTGGCGCTGGTACGTCCCGATCAGTTCGTCGGCTGGACCGCCATGCAGGCACCCGGCGACCCGGCAGCGGTGCTGAAGAAGCTAACCGGCCGTTAGGACAACCTTGCCTTTCACCTGGCGCGCCGCCATCTGCTCGAGCGCTGCGGCGGCCTGCGCCAGCGGGAAGGTCTGCGACACATGGGGACGAAGCTTGCCGTCGCGGTACCACTGCCCGAGCTGCTGGATGCTGCGCGCGAATTCGTGCGGCTCGCGGCGCGCGAAGTCGCCCCAGAACACGCCGACCACCGCTGCGCCCTTGAGAAGCGCGAGATTGAGCGGCAGGCGGGGAATGTCGCCGGCAGCGAAGCCCACCACCAGCAAGCGGCCGCGCCACGCGATGGAGCGGAACGCCGGCTCGCTGTAGGGCCCGCCGACCGGGTCGTAGATCACGTCCGCGCCTTTCCCGCCGGTGAGGCTCTTCACCTGCTCGCGCAGATCCTGGGTAGCGTAGTTGATTGTCGCGTCCGCGCCGTGCTCGCGGCACACGGCGAGCTTGTCGTCGCTCGAGGCGCAGGCAATGACGCGCGCGCCGAGCGCCTTGCCGATCTCGATCGCCGCCAGGCCGACGCCGCCAGCGGCGCCGAGCACCAGCAGCGTCTCGCCGGCGCGCAGCGCGCCGCGATCGCGCAGCGCGTGGTCGGAGGTGGCGTATGTGAGAAGGAAAGCCGCGCCGGACTCGAAGGACATGTCCTTGGGCAGCGCCACCAGCCGGGAGGCCTCGGTCTTCACTTCTTCGGCGAACGCGCCGTAGGTGGTGAAGGCGATCACCTTGTCGCCCGGCTTCCAGCCGGTGACGCCGCTGCCGACCTGCTTCACCACGCCCGCGAGCTCGCTGCCCGGCGAGAAAGGCAGCGGCGGCTTGAACTGGTACTTGTTCTGGATGATGAGGACGTCGGGAAAATTGACGCTCGCCGCCTTCATCGTGACCACCACCTCGCCCGGGCCGGCCTCGGGCGAGGGCAGCTCTTCAACCACCAGCGAATCCGGCGGGCCGTACTCGCGGCAGACGACGGCCTTCACTTGCCGGAGCGCGCGGAGAGGCCGCCGTCGATGGTGAGGATGCAGCCGCTGGTATAGGAGGAGCGCTCGGAGGCGAGGAACAGCACGGCCGCGGCAATCTCGTCGGCGCGGCCCGGCCGGCCGAAGGACATCTCGGCGAACAGTTCCTGGTAGCGCGCGCCGTCGCCCAGCAGCGTCTCGGCGCGCTGCTGGTAGAGCGTCAGCAGCCGGTCGGTGGCGATCGGGCCGGGATTGATTCCCACGACGCGGACGCCGTCGGCGTGCGAGGCGCCGCCCAGGGCACGGGTGAAGGCCATCAGGCCGGCATTGGCGGTGCTGCCGGCGATGTAGGCGGCATCCATCTTCTCGCCCGCGGAGCCGATGATGTTGACGATCACGCCGCGTTTTTTCTTCTTCATCCGGCCGTAGATCTGGCGCGAGAGGTTGATGTAGCCGAAGAGCTTCAGGTCCCAGGCCTTGCGCCAGGTGTCCTCTGCCACCTTGAGCAGGTCGCCGCCGGGGATGGCGCCGGCGTTGTTGACGAGGATGTCGAGGTCGCCGGCCCAGTCGGCGAGCGCCTCGGCCGCCCCCTTTTGCGAAAGATCCACCGCCTTCGCCGCAGGCCCGGCGGGGGGATTTCGCGATGCGATCTTGACCAGTGCGCCTTCGGCGGCAAAGGCCTCGGCACACGCGCGGCCAATGCCCTTCGAGCCGCCGGTAACGAGGACACGCTTCCCTTTGAGGTTTAAGTCCATATAGTCTCCACATTATGCCCATGCTCACCACCGACGACGGCGTCCGGCTTCACTACGAAGAGGCCGGCAGCGGTACGCCGGTCGTGTTCGTGCACGAGTTTGCCGGCGATCACCGCAGCTGGGAACCGCAGGTTCGCCATTTCTCGCGTCGCTACCGCTGCATCGCCTACAACGCGCGCGGCTATCCGCCTTCCGATGTCCCGGAGGACTTCGAGCGTTATTCCCAGGCACGCGCGCGCGACGACATCCGCGCGACGCTTGATGCGCTACGCATCGAGCGCGCGCACATCGTCGGTCTATCGATGGGCGCCAACGCGACGCTGCACTTCGGCCTCACCTATCCCCAGCGAGCGCTTTCACTGACCTTCGCCGGCGGCGGCTACGGCTCGCACCCGGCCACGCATGCCCGGTTCCAGGACGATTCCCGCGCCAATGCCGAATTCATCCGCCGTGAGGGCATGGCGAGATTCGCTGCGACCTACGGCCACGGTCCGACGCGGGTGCAATTCCAGAACAAGGATCCGCGCGGCTTCGCCGAGTACAGCGAACAGCTCGCAGGGCACTCGGCGGCCGGGTCGATCAACACGCTGCTTGGCGTGCAGGCGCGCCGCCCGTCCTTCTACGAGATGACGAAGGAGATCGCGCGTCTCGCCGTGCCGCTGCTCGTCATGACGGGCGACGAGGACGAGCCGAGCGTCGAGGCGAGCGTGATGATCAAGCGCTGCGCGCCCGGCGCGGTGCTCGCCGTGCTGCCGAAGAGCGGCCACGGCATCAACCTCGAGGAGCCGGCGCTATTCAACGGGCTGCTCGAAGATTTCTTTCACCAGGTGGAGAGCGGCCGCTGGACGCCGCGCGACGCGCGCGCCGTCGTGGCGTCGATCTACGGCCCGGCGGGGCGGCCATGAGCCTGGTCGTCGAGAAGCGCGGCGCGGTGGGCTGGATCGTCTTCAACCAGCCGCAAAAGAAAAACGCCATCAACGACGCCATGTGGCGCGCCATTCCGGAGGCGATGGGCCGCTTCGACGATGACCCGGGCGTGCGCTGCGTCGCATTCCGCGGCGCGGGAGTCGAGGCCTTCGCCGCCGGCGCCGACATCTCCGAGTTCGAGAAGATCCGCTCGCGGCGCAGCGCCGTCGCCGGCTACGACAAGCTGCTCGACCGGGTGCTGCATTCCATCCAGGACTCGCGCAAGCCCTCGCTCGCCATGATCCACGGTTTCTGTCTCGGCGGCGGCCTCGAGATCGCGTTGGCCTGCGACCTGCGTTACAGCGGCGCCTCCGGGCAGTTCGGCATCCCGGCGGCCAAGCTCGGCCTCGCCTATAACGTCGAGGGCCACAAACGCCTGCTCGAGACCGTCGGCCACGCGCGGGCGCGGGAGATTATGTTTCTCGGCAAGCGCTACGACGCGGGCGCGGCCCTTTCTATGGGCCTGGTTCATCAGGTCTTTCCGGATTCATCCCTGGAAAAGGAAGTGCTTCAGATTACGGAAATTCTTTCCAACAACGCTCCGCTTGCCATCGCCAATTCGAAAACCATCATCGAGGAATACGTGAAATCCTCCGGCAAGCCGGAGGCGAGGACGATGGCGGCGGCCATCGCACGCGCTGCGAAAAGCAGCGACTACCAGGAGGGCAGGCGGGCGTTCATGGAAAAGCGCAAGCCGCGCTTTACCGGCAAATGAAAGCGCTGACGATACGCAGCCTGCGGCTGCGCACGGCGGTGGTGCCGATGAAGCGGCCGGTCGCCACCAGCATTGCGACCGTCTCGGCGGCACCGCTGGTGCTGATCGACCTGCAGACGAATGCGGGCATCACCGGGCGGGCCTACCTGTTTTCGCCGGGTAAGCACAACCTCGCGCCGATCGTGAAGCTGGTCGAAGCGATGGGCGAAATGGTGAAGGGCGATGAAGTCGCGCCTTTCGAGATCGAGCGCAAGCTGCGCGCCCGCTACGCGCTGCTCGGCGTGCATAACATCGTGCTGTTCGCCATGTCGGGCATCGACATGGCGGCGTGGGATGCGCTCGGCCAGGCGCGCGGCCTGCCGCTGGTGCGGCTGCTCGGCGGCGCGCCGCGGCCGATTGCCGCCTACAACTCGAATGGTCTGGGTTTATTGAAGATAAAAGAATTGATCGTCGAAGCCGGGGAGCTGGTCGGGGAAGGCTTCAACGCCGTAAAGCTGCGCCTAGGCAGGCCGCGGGCACGCGACGATCTGGAAGCCTTGCGAGCGGTGAAAAAAGCCATCGGCCGCGACATCACGCTGATGGTGGATTTCAACCAGGGGTTGAGCGTCGCCGAAGCGATCCGGCGCGGCCGCATGATCGACGAGGAAGGCGGCGTGCTCTGGATCGAGGAACCGGTACGCGCGGATGATTTTTCAGGATGTCATCAGGTCAGAAAGGAAGTGCGCACCCCGATTCAGATCGGCGAGAACTTCATGGGGCCGGAGCAGATGGCGCAGGCGCTCGCGGCCGGCGCCTGCGACTACGCCATGCCGGATGCGCAGCGCATCGGCGGTGTCACCGGCTGGATGCGCGCCGCGGCTTTGGCGCAGGGCGCCGGCATGGAGATGTCGAGCCACCTGTTTCCCGAGGCGAGCTGCCACCTGCTGGCGGTGACGCCAACCTGCCATTGGCTCGAGTACGTGGACTGGGCGAATCCGGTGCTGGCGGAGCCGGTCGAGCTGAAGGCCGGCCATGTGCTCATTCCCGAGCGACCCGGCCTCGGCATCCAGTGGAACGAGAAAGCGGTCCGGCGCTACCTCGCCTGATGTTCACGCGGCACTACCCGTACTGGCCGCCGGGGCAGCCCAAGACCCTGGCGCTGCCGCAGACGACGGTCTACGCGAATCTCGCCGCGATCGCCGCGCGCGATCCCGACTATGCGGCGATCGACTACTACGGCCGCCGCATTTCCTACCGCGAGCTCAAGCGCCAGGCCGATGCGCTCGCCGGCTTCCTGCAGAAGCGCTGGGGCGTGAAGAAGGGCGACCGGGTCCTGCTTTACGTGCAGAACAGTCCCCAGTTCGTGATCGCGTTCTACGCCATCGTACGCGCCGACGCGGTGGTGGTGCCGGTGAACCCGATGAACCGTACCGAGGAACTGCGCCACTACGTCGCGGACTCGGACGCCCGCGTGGCGATCGCCGGGCAGGACGTGGCGCCGCAGCTGCAGCCGGTGGAAGGACTCGATCACGTGCTGGTGGCGGCCTATTCGGACTACCTCGATCCGAATACCGACCTTCCCGTGCCGGATTTCGTGCGCGCGCCGGCGCAGGATGCCTCGTGGCGCGAGGCGCTCGCCGCAGGACTCGCGCCCGGACCGCATACGGCGGGACCGGACGACCTTGCGGTCATGCCCTACACCTCGGGCACCACCGGCAAGCCCAAGGGCTGCGTGCACACGCACGCCAGCGTGCAGGCCACCACCGTGCCCTATTTGCACTGGCGCGGCGCCCAGGAGCGCAGCGTGGTGCTGGCGGCGCTGCCGATGTTCCACGTCACCGGCATGCAGGCCGGGATGAACGCGCCGATCCACGCCGGGGCGACGCTGGTGATCCTGTCGCGCTGGGATCGCGACTGCGCCGGTCTCCAGATCGGCCGCGCGCGCGTCACGAACTGGTCGGCCATCACCACCATGCTGGTGGATTTCCTCTCCAATCCGCGCCTCAAGGACTACGACCTGTCGTCGCTGCAGGTGCTGGGCGGCGGCGGCGCTGCCATGCCCGAAGCGATGGCGCGCCAGCTGGAGAAGGTGATCGGCCTTCCCTATATCGAGGGCTACGGCCTCTCGGAGACCATGGCGCCGAGCCACATCAATCCGCCGCACCGGCCGAAGCGCCAGTGCGGCGGCATCCCGTTTTACAACACGGATGCTCGTATCATCGATGTTGAAACCAGGAAAGAACTCTCGGTAAATGAAATTGGAGAAATTATCGTGCACGGGCCCCAGGTGTTTCGCGGCTACTGGAAGCAGCCCGAGGCGACGGCGGAGGCTTTCATCGAGCACGACGGCAAGCGCTTTTTCCGCACCGGCGATCTCGGCTACTACGACGAGGAGGGCTATTTCTTCATCACCGACCGCTTGAAGCGCATGATCAACTGCTCGGGCTTCAAGGTCTGGCCGGCGGAAGTGGAGGCGATGCTCTACGCGCACCCGGCGATCCAGGAGGCCTGCGTGGTCGGGGCGCGCGACGCTTATCGGGGCGAAACGGTAAAAGCTTTCGTCATTCTGAAAAAAAATCTTCCGGAAAAAGTCGCGCCGCAGGACATCGTCAATTGGGCGCGGGAGAAGATGGCCGCCTTCAAGGTGCCGCGCATCGTCGAGTTCGTCGACGCGCTGCCGAAGACCGCCACCGGCAAGATCCTGTGGCGGGAACTGCAGGAAAAGGAAAACCGCGCTTAGCCGAAGCCGTGGCGGGCGATCCACCACGCCAGCCCGGCGATGAACGCCGAGCAGGGGATGGTCAGCACCCAGGCCCACACCAGGTCACCTGCCACGCCCCAGCGCACTGCCGAGACCGACTGCGCGGTGCCAACGCCGACGATCGAGCCGGTGATCGTGTGAGTGGTGGATACCGGCACGCCGAGAGCGGTGGCGATGAACAGGGCCGCCGAGCCCGACAGCTCGGCGCAGAAGCCCCCTACTGGGCGGATCTTGGTGATGCGCTGGCCCATGGTCTTGACGATGCGCCAGCCGCCGAACAGCGTGCCCAGGCCGATCGCCATATAGCACAGGATGACCACCCAGAAGGGCACGGCTTCCCTGGCGCCGGGCGTGCCCGCCGCGATCAGCAGCATCCAGATGATGCCGATGGTCTTCTGCGCGTCGTTGCCGCCGTGGCCGAGGCTGTAGAGCGACGAGGAAACGAGTTGCAGCTTGCGGAACAGGCGGTCGACCTTGCTCGGTGTCGAGCGGACGAAGATCCACGAGATGACCAGCAGCAGGACCGAGCCGACGACGAAGCCGATCAGCGGCGAGATGAAGATGAAGGCTACGGTCTTGAGGATGCCGGCAGGGATCAGCGTTCCAGTGCCCGCCTTGGCGACGCCGGCGCCGATGATGCCGCCGATCAGCGCATGCGAGGAGGACGAGGGGATGCCGTAGTACCAGGTGATCACGTTCCAGGCGATGGCGCCCACCAGCGCGCCAAACACCACGTACTGGTCGACGTTGCCTTGATCGATGATGCCCTTGCCCACGGTCGAGGCCACGCTCAGGTGAAATACGAACACGGCGACGAAGTTGAAAAACGCCGCCATCGCCACTGCCTGGTAGGGCTTGAGCACGCGCGTCGAGACTACGGTGGCGATGGAATTCGCCGCGTCGTGGAAGCCGTTCATGAAATCGAAGGCGAGCGCAACGGCGATCAGCCCGATGAGCACGCCCAGGCCAAGCTGGGACGCGGCGCCGCCGTCCATCAGGAATTCTCGAGTACGATGCCCTCGACGACGTTGGCCACATCCTCGCAGCGGTCGGTGATCGTCTCGAGCAGGTCGTAGACCACGCGCAGCTTCATCACCTGCTTGAGATCACTTTCCTCACGGAACAGCTTCGATACCGCCGCGCGCATCACCCGGTCGGCATCGGACTCCAGGCGGTCGATGTCCTCGCAGCACTTGAGGATCGCCTCCGAGCTCTTGATGTTGGTGAGCAGGCCGACGGTGGTCTGCACCCGGTCGCAGCAGGCCAGGCAGATTTCGGCGAGCTGCTTCGCCTCGGGAGTCACGCTGCGCAGGTCGTAGAGCGCCACCGACTCGGCGACGTCCTGGATCAGATCCAGGATGTCGTCCATGGTGGTGATCAGCTGGTGGATCTGCTCGCGGTCGAAGGGCGTGATGAAGGTCTTGTGCAGCAGCGAGATGGTCTCGTGGGTGATCTTGTCGGCGGCGCGCTCGGCGGCGTCGATGCGCTGGGCGTGCGCATCGAGCTCGCTGAAGGTGCCGATCATCGCGGCGAGCTCGCGGCTGCCTTCGACGATGCGCTCGGCGTGGGCGTTGAACAGGTCGAAGAATTTTCCCTCGCGGGGCATCAGGCGTCCGAGCATGGCGTCAATCCTTTGTTTTCAGGCCGCGCGATTGTAAGCCGGTTATTTCGTTTTGGCCGAACCCCCAGTCGCGCAGCGCCTGCGCGCCGCCGGCGCCGCGCTCCGGCGGCGCACGGCGCACCGCGCCGGGGGTGCGCGAGAAGCGGGGGGCGGGGGCGGGCTGTTCGACACCGCCCACCGAGACGAAGCTGGCCCGCGCCCGGTTGTGCGCATCGACGCGGGATTCCGAAAAGCTCAGCACCGGCGCAAAGCATGCGTCCGAGCCCTCGAACACCTGGCACCACTCTTCGCGGGTTTTCGTTTTGAATTTGTCGGTGAAGAGTTTTTTCATTTCCGGCCAGCGTGAGCGGTCGTGTTGTGGCAACTGCGAAAGTTCCAGGCGGGAAAGCAACTCTTCATAAAAACGACTTTCAATCCCGCCGATCGAGACGTGCTTGCCGTCCTTCGTCTCATAGACGTTGTACCAGGGCGCACCCGTGTCGAGGATGTTCGTGCCGCGCTCCTCGGACCAGTCCCCGGTGGCGAGAAAGCCGGAGAACATCGCCGCCAGCAGCGAGGCCCCGTCGACCATGGCGGCGTCGACGACCTGGCCGCGCCCCGAGCGGCATGCTTCGAGCAGCGCGCAGGCCACGCCGAAGCCGAGCAGCATGCCGCCGCCGCCGAAATCGCCCACCAGGTTGAGCGGCGGCACCGGCGCCTCGCCGCGGCGGCCGAAGGCGTGCAGCACGCCGGCGAGGGCGATGTAGTTGATGTCGTGACCGGCGCGCGGCGCGAGCGGGCCGTCCTGGCCCCAGCCGGTCATGCGGCCGTAGACCAGCCGCGGGTTGCGCGCGAGCGCCGCATCAGGACCGAGTCCCAGGCGCTCCATGACGCCGGGACGGAAGCCTTCAATCAAGGCATCTGATTTTTCAATTAATGAAAATACAATATCAACGGCGCCGGGGCTTTTGAGATCGAGAGTCACCGAGCGCTTGCCGCGCATCATGACGTCGTGGCGCCGCTCTCGCTTCAGGCCAAGATCCGCAGCGGCAGGGCGGTCGACCAACAGCACGTCCGCACCCATGTCGGCGAGCAGCATGCCGGCGAACGGCGCCGGGCCGATGGCCTCGAACTCGAGGATGCGAATACCGCTGAGAGGTCCCGGCATCGGCCTAGTCTATATTGCCGCCATGCCCGCGCGTTACCCCGAGCGCATCGTCTGCCTGACCGAAGAGACCACCGAGACGCTGTACCTGCTCGGCGAGGAGCGGCGCATCGTCGGCATCTCGGGCTACACTGTGCGCCCGCCGCGCGCGCGGCGCGAAAAGCCGCGCGTCTCGGCCTTTCTCAGCGCGAAGAACGAAAAAATCCTGGCGCTCGAGCCCGACCTGGTGCTCGGCTTCTCCGACCTGCAAGCCGACATCGTGCGCGACCTGGCGAAAGCCGGGCTCAACGTGATGCTCTTCAACCAGCGCTCGGTCGACGAAATCCTGTCGATGATTCTGACGTTGTCATCACTGGTGGGAGCGACGGCCAAGGGCGAAGCCTTGGTAAGTACTCTGGAAAAGAATCTTCAATCCGTGAAGGAAACGGCGAAGACTTTCCCCAAAAAACCAAGAGTCTATTTCGAGGAGTGGGACGAGCCAATGATCAGCGGCATCCGCTGGGTGAGCGAGCTGATCGGTATCGCCGGGGGCGAAGACGTATTTCCGGAAAAAGCCGTTTCACCGGCTGCGACCGGCAGGATCGTTTCTTCCGCGGCGGTGATCGAAAGGCGCCCCGAGGTGATTCTGGGATCGTGGTGCGGCAAGAAATTCCGGCCGGAAAAAGTCGCGGCCCGTGCCGGATGGAACGCGATTCCTGCCGTTCAGAAGGAAATGATTTTTGAAATCAAATCGGCGGACATCCTGCAGCCGGGACCGGCGGCGCTGACCGACGGCGTGCGGCGCATCCAGGAGATCCTGGCGGCGTCGTTCGGCCATCCATGAATGCCCTCAGTGAATGCCGACCGAGGCCTCGATGTTGCGCACCATGGCGACCAGGCGCGGGCCGAGATCGTCCTCGAGCTGGCCTTTTTTCACCATGAACGCAGGCACGATGCAGTTGAACGACACGATCTCGCCGTCGATGGTGCGTCGCATCGGCGCGCCGACGGCGAAGATCTCGCGGCGCAGCTCGCCGACGCTGACGCAGAAGCCGCGCCCGCGGATTTCCTCGAGCGACTTGTCGATCGGCACCCGGTATTTCCGATGCGATTCGGGCTCCTTGACCTTCATCTGGTTGAGCACCGCTTCGCGCTCGGCCGGGTTGCAGGCGGCGAGGAAAGCGCGCCCGATCACGGAATGGGATATGGGGACTGACGTCCCGATGTCCGGAAGGGTGGTGAGGCCGTTGCCGCTGCGGCAGGACTCGACGTACACCATCGAGAGCCGGTCGCGCACGCCCATCGAGACCGAGCCGTTGCAGTAGTCAGCGAGCTCCTTCATCAGCGGCCGCGCCACCTGGCGCACGTTCATCGAGGCGAGCAGCGGATAGCCGATCGACAGTACCGCCGAGCCGAGCTGGTACTTGCCCAGGCGCATGTTGTGCCGCAGGTAGCCGAGCTTGGTGAGCGTGTAGGTGAGGCGCGACACCGTGGGCTTGGGCAGCCCGGTGCGCACGGAGATTTCCTTGTTGCCCAGCTGCGGCTCCAGCGGCGTGAAGCAGCGCAGCACTTCGAGGCCGCGGGCGAGGGTCGTGGCAAACTGGCGGTCGCCTTCGTGCTCGTAGCTGAATGCGGCAGGCGGCGGCGAAAGCGGCGCCGCGGGATCGGAAGCACCCATGAATTGCGTCTCCTCCTTCAAGCGGGATGCAGCGGAGTGTTAACTTAATCATATTCTATTCCACATATCGGAACCATGAACCCCATGTTCGATCTGGCCGGCCGGGTGGCGCTGGTGACCGGCGCGACGCGCGGCATCGGCAAGTCGATCGCCGAGGAACTGGCGCGCGCCGGCGCCAAGGTCGCGATCTGCAGCCGCAAGGCCGAGTCCTGCGAGCAGGTGCGAGCTGAATTTGAAAAGAAAAATTTTGAAGTACTCGCCAAGGCCTGCAACGTCTCGCGCAAAGAGGAGCTGAAGGCGCTGGTGGACGCGACCATTGCGCGCTGGGGGCGCGTCGACATCGTGGTGGCCAACGCCGCCTCCAACCCCTACTACGGGCCGCTGACCGAGATCCCGGACGACGCCTTCGACAAAATCTGGGCGAATAACGTGAAGAGCGTGCTGTGGCTCGCCGCCATGACGCTGCCGGGCATGGCGGCGCAGGGTGGCGGCAGTTTCATCGTCGTCGGCTCGATCGGCGGGCTGATCGCCAATACCGTGATCGGCGCCTACGGCACCTCGAAGGCGGCCGACCACCACCTGGTGCGCAACCTGGCCGCCGAGTGGGGACCGAAGAAGGTGCGGGTGAACGCCATTGCGCCCGGCCTGGTCAAGACCGAGTTCGCGCGCGCGCTCTGGGAAAACGAGAAGCGCGCGGCCGAGCGCATTGCCGCCACGCCCTTACGCCGCCTGGGGGAACCCAGGGACATTGGCGGGGTGGCGGTATTCCTGGCCTCCGATGCGGCGGCGTTCATCACCGGACAGTGCATAGTCGCCGATGGCGGAGTTACCATTCTCTAATGGACCTCAATTACTCGTCGGAGGAACTGGCTTTCCGGGACGAAGTCCGTGCCTGGCTGGACCAGAATCTTCCTGAGGATTTAAGAAGCAAAGTCTCGAATTACGAGCACCTGTCCAGGGACGACCTGCTGCGCTGGCACAAGATCCTCGCCAAGCAGGGCTGGGTCGCACCGGCCTGGCCCAAGGAATGGGGCGGCACCGGCTGGAATGTGGTGCAGCGCTACATCTTCGAGGAGGAGCTGGGCTACGCCGGCAGCCCGCCGCTCATTCCGTTCGGCCTGCAGATGTGCGCCCCGGTACTGCTGCAATTCGGCAGCGACGCGCAGAAGAAGCGATTCCTGCCGCGCATCTACCGGGGCGAGGACTTCTGGTGCCAGGGCTATTCCGAGCCCGGCTCCGGCAGTGACTTGGCGTCGCTGAAAACAAAGGCTGTCAAACAAAATGATGTTTATGTTGTAAACGGCCAGAAAATCTGGACGACGCTGGCGCATTACGCCGACTGGATCTTCTGCCTGGTGCGCACCGACCCGGCGGGCGGCAAGCGCCAGGAGGGCATTTCCTTCCTGCTGATGGACATGAAGACGCCCGGCATCACGGTGCGCCCGCTGATCCTGATGGATGGCGCCCACGAGGTGAACGAAGTGTTCTTCGACGACGTCAAGGTGCCGGCCGAGAACCTGGTGCACGAGGAAGGCAAGGGCTGGACGGTGGCCAAGTACCTGCTCGGGCACGAGCGCATGAACACCGGCCGCATCGGCGAATCGAAGCGCCAGCTCGCCATGCTCAAGAAATATTCTTCTTCCATGAAAGACAATTTCAGGTTTCGCGACCGCCTGTCCCGCCTCGAAATCGAGCTGCAGGCACTCGAAATCACCAACCTCAGGTTCCTCGACCGCATGCGCCGCAGCGGCCAGCCGCCCGGCGCCGACGTCTCGATGCTCAAGATCAAGGGCACCGAAATCCAGCAGGGCCTCACCGAGCTGATGCTGCAGGCCGCCGATCCCGCGGCAAGCGACGCTTTTTCGGTAGCGGTGCAGAAAAAGTATCTGTCGATGCGCAAGACCACGATTTACGCCGGATCGAACGAAATCCAGAGGAACATCATCGCCAAGATGACGTTGGGACTATGAACTTCGATTACAGCGAAGAGCAGCAGCTCCTGGCCGACTCGGTCAGGCGGTTTCTGCAAAACTCCTATCAGTTTGAAGACCGGAAAAAAATCATCGACGGCGAGGGCTGGAGTACTAAAGTCTGGGCGACGATCGCCGAGATGGGCCTCACCGGCCTGCCGGTGCCGGCCGAGCAGGGTGGCTTCGGCGGCGGCGCGGTCGACCTGATGGGCGTGATGGAGGCCTTCGGCGAAGCACTGGTAGTCGAGCCGTTCCTGTCGAGCGCCGTCGCCACGCGCCTGGTCGCCCGCGGCGGCAGCGAGGCGCAGAAGAAGACGCTCTTGCCGGCGGTGGCCGAGGGACGCATGAAGCTCGCCATGGCGCACGAGGAAAAAGGCAGCCGCTACGGCATGAAGGGATTTCAATCGGTTTTCAGGAAAAATCTTTTATCGGGAGAGAAATCGGCGGTGCTCGGCGCCCCGATCGCCGACTGGCTGGTCGTGGCGACGGCGGACGGCATGTGTCTGGTGGAGACCAAGCGGGCGCAATTGAAGTCGTTCCGTTCTCTCGACAGCGTGATTGCAGCCGACGTGACTTTTGGCGGCGTCCCGGCCGAGCCGCTCGGCGGCGGGCTGCCGGCGCTCGAAGAGGCGATCGACTACGCCACCGCGCTGGTATGCGCCGAGGCGGTGGGGGCGATGAAGTTCTCCTGCGACACCACGCTCGAGTACCTCAAGACGCGCAAGCAGTTCGGCGTGCCGATCGGCACTTTCCAGGCGCTGCAGCACCGCATCGTCGACATGTACATCTCCTATGAGCAGGCGAAATCCATGTCGTGTCTGGCCTGTTCAAGAATTGATTTTTCCGAAAATTCAAAGGACCGTGCGCGCGCCGTATCGATGGCGAAGATCAAGATCGCCGACAACGCCCGCCACGTCAGCCAGGAGGCGGTGCAGTTGCACGGCGGCATGGGAATGAGCGAGGAGCTGAAGGTGAGCCACGCCTTCCGCCGGCTCACCGCCATCGCGCGGCAGTTCGGCGACGCGGATTTTCACCTCGAGCGCTTCGCCTCGCTGTGACCGAAAACCGGCGGGTCGTGCTCGCCAGCCGCCCGGCGGGCTGGGTGACGGAGGCGAATTTCCGCCTCGAAAGCGCGCCGCTGCCGCAGCCCAAGGACGGCGAAGTGCTGGTGAAGAACCTCTGGCTCTCGCTCGACCCCTACATGCGCGGCCGCATGAACGACGCCAAGTCCTACGCCGCCAAGCAGGAAATCGGCGAAGTGATGATCGGCGGCACCGTGGGCGAAGTGGTCGAGTCGCGCAACCCCAGGTTCAAGACCGGCGACAAGGTCGTCGGCATGTATGGCTGGCAGCAGTACGGCTGCTCCGACGGCAAGGGCCTGAACAAGGTCGACGCCGGCCGCGTGCCGCTTTCGGCCTACCTCGGCGTGCTCGGCATGCCCGGCGTCACGGCCTGGGTCGGCCTGCTCGACATCTGCCAGCCCAAGGCTGGCGAGACAGTGGTCGTCTCGTCCGCCTCCGGCGCGGTGGGCAGCGTGGTCGGGCAGCTCGCGAAGCTCAAGGGCTGCCGCGCCGTCGGCATCGCCGGCGGCAAGGCGAAATGCGACTACGTCACGCAGGAGCTCGGCTTCGACGCCTGCGCCGACTACAAGGCGGGACGGCTCAATGACGAGCTCAAGGCGGCCGCGCCGAAGGGCATCGACTGCTATTTCGAGAACGTCGGCGGCGAGATCCTCGATGCGGTGCTGCGGCGGATGAATCCCTTTTCGCGCATCGCGGTCTGCGGCCTGATCTCGCAGTACAACGCCACCGAGCCCTATGGCGTGAAGACCTTCCAGTCCATCCTCGCCAACCGCATCAAGGTGCAGGGCTTCATCGTCTCGGACCGCATGGAGCTGTGGGCCAAGGCGCTGCCCGAGCTCGCCGGCTGGGTTGCCGAGGGCAAGATCAAGTACCGCGAAAGCGTGGCGCAGGGCATCGAGAACGCGGCGCGCGCCTTCATCGGCATGCTGAAAGGGGAGAACCTTGGCAAGCAGCTCGTCAAGCTCGCCTGACGGCGTCGGCCTGTGGCAGCGCTTACTGGCTTTCGCCATCGACACCCTGGTCCTGTTCGTCGTGCTGGTGCCGCTGGTGCTGGCGATTTACGGCCGCGACTACGTCGTGCGCTCGGCGGGCGGCTATGCCGGCTTCTGGGATTTCGCCCTGCAGGTGGTGGTGCCGGCGGCCGCGACCGTGCTGTTCTGGCGTTTCTACGGCGCGACGCCGGGAAAGATCGCGATCGGCGCGAGGATCGTCGATGCGCGCAGCGGCGGCGCGCCCTCCACCGGGCGCCTCGTCGGCCGCTATTTCGCCTACCTGATTTCGGCTGTCCCGCTGTTTCTCGGCTTCGTCTGGATTGCGATCGACCGGCGCAAGCAGGGATGGCACGACAAGATCGCTGGAACCCTGGTGATCTACGACGATGATTGACCTCTATACCTGGCCGACGCCCAACGGGCACAAGATCCACATCATGCTGGAGGAGACCGCGCTGCCTTACCGCGTGCACGCCGTCGACATCGGCGCCGGCGACCAGTTCAAGCCGGAGTTCCTCAAGATTTCGCCCAACAACAAGATCCCGGCGATGATCGACCAGGACGGTCCCGGCGGAAAGCCTTACGCGCTCGCCGAGTCGGGCGCGATGCTGTTCTACCTCGCCTCCAAGTCGGGGAAATTCCTGCCCGCGGACCTGCGCCAGCGCTGGCAGGTGATGCAGTGGGTGATGACGCAGATGGGCCACGTCGGCCCGATGCTCGGCCAGGCGCACCATTTCCTCGGCTACGCGCCGGAGAAGATCGAATACGCCATGAATCGCTACCGGAACGAGGCCAACCGCCTCTATGGCGTGCTGGATGCGCAATTGAAGAAATCCGAATGGCTGGCCTGCGACGAGTACACCATCGCCGACATGGCGACCATGCCATGGACGCGCGCGCCCGAGCGCCAGGGCGTGGACATCGAGCAGTACCCGAACGTCAAGCGTTGGCGCGACCGGATGCTCGAGCGCCCCGCGGTGAAGCGCGGCGTCGAGGTCCTGGCCGAGCGCCGGCGGCAGACGCCGGGTTTCAGCAAGGAGCAAGCTGAAGTGCTGTTCGGTTCAAAACAATATGCTAAACGGTAAGGTTGCATGGATCACAGGCGGCGGCTCGGGCATCGGCCTGGCTGGGGCCACCGAGCTGGTAAAGGCGGGGGCTCGCGTTGTTATTTCGGGAAGAACTGAAAAAACGACGCGTGAAGCTGAGAAGCAGCTCAAAGCGCTTGGCGATGCAGAAGGCACGCTACTCGATGTGGCCGACAAGGCCGCAGTGGTCGCCACAGCCGCCGGCATCGAGAAGCGTCACGGCCGCATCGACATCCTGGTGACCAGCGCCGGCACCAACATCGGCGGCGGCAAGCGCAACCTCAAGAACATGTCGCTAGAGGGCTGGGACGACGTCGTTGCGATCAACCTGAACGGGCTGTTCTACTGCTGTCACGCGGTGATCCCGGGCATGCGCGCGAGGAAGGACGGCCTGATCATCAACATCTCGTCCTGGGCCGGGCGTTACCCGAGCGTGCTGACCGGGCCGGCCTACAACGCGACCAAGCGCGCGGTGATCGCGATCACCGAATCCATCAACCAGGAGGAGTGCGGGAACGGCATCCGCGCCACTTCGATCCTGCCCGGCGAGGCGGCGACGCCGATTCTGGAAAAGCGCCCGGTGCCGCCCTCGAAGGAAGAGCGCGCGCGCATGGCGCAGCCGGAGGATTTCGGCGCCGCGATCCGGTTCATCGCCGCGCTGCCGGCGCGCACCTGCGTCAACGAGATCATCATTACGCCGACCTGGAACCGCTTTCTGCTCGGCGGCCTGGAAACGCCCAGGGTTTGAGCCTGTTCTGGCGGGTGTCGGCGCCGTTCATCGCCGGCTATTTCGTCTCCTACGTCTACCGCATGGTGAATGCGGTGCTGGCGCCGACGCTGGTCGCCGAGTTCGGGCTCGGCGCCGGCCAGCTCGGGCTGCTCTCCAGCATGTATTTCCTCTCCTTCGCGCTGGCGCAGCTGCCGCTCGGCGTGGCGCTCGATCGCTTCGGGCCGCGGCGCGTCAATGCCGCGCTGCTGCTGGTCGCGGCGGCCGGCGGCTGGCTCTTCTCGCGCGGGCAGTCCTATGAGGGCCTGGTGCTGGCGCGCGCGCTGATCGGCCTGGGCGTCTCGGCCTGCCTGATGGCCTCGTTCACTGCGTTTGTCCTGTGGTATCCGCCCGAGCGCATCTCGACCATGAACGGCCTGGCATTCGCCGCCGGCGCGCTCGGCGCCATGACCGCCACGGTGCCGCTCGAGCTGCTGCTGCGCACCTGGCCCTGGCGCGACGCCTTCCTGCTGATCGTCGCCGCCACGGTGGCGGTGAGCCTGGTGCTGTGGCTCTGGGTGCCCGATCGTCGGTCGCAGGCGCAGGAGGAATCGTTTGTCGATTCATGGAAAGGACTGAAGAACCTCATGCTGAACGCGGCGTTCCTTCGCTTGGCGCTGTGTCTCGGCGCGAGCCAGTGCGCTGCCGTGGCGCTGCAGACGCTGTGGATCGCCACCTGGCTGCGCGATGTCGGCGGCTACGCGCCCGCCGGCGTGGCGCGCGGGCTGCTGGCGGTCAACGTGGCGATGATCGTCGGCTACCTCGGCTTCGGCCGTGCCGCCGACCGCTGGCAGCGGCGCGGGCGCGACCCGCTCGACCTGCTGCTGGGCGGGGTAGCGGCTTCGGCCGCCTGCCTCGGCCTCACGGTATTCGGCTACGGCTCGCTCTTCGTGTGGTGCCTGTTCGTCGCTGCCGGCACCTCCGTTGTTCTGGGTTACTCCATTTTTTCGCGCCGCACGCCGCGTGCCATGGCGGGGCGCGCCAACACGGCGATCAACGTGGTGGGTTTCGTTGGCATGTTCAGCGGCCAGTGGGGCATCGGCTTGATTCTGGACCGCTGGCCACCGTCGGCCACGGGCTATTCGCCCGACGCCTATCCGTGGGCGCTCGGCATGGTGTGGGCGGTGCAACTCGCCGGTCTCGCCTGGCTGTGGAGCGGGCGCCGGCTCCTCACGAGCTGAGGTAGATGTCCTTGTAGCCGGTGTACACCGAGGCGGCGAGCACCGGCCCGAGTACCAGCCAGCCCAGGCCCAGCGGGACGGAGGCGAGGATGGCGAGCAGCATGCCGATCACGCCGTAGACCAGGAAGGGCAGGATGTTGCGCAGGCAACCGCCGAAACTGCCCTTGATCGCGCCGAGCGCGCCCTGATCGTGAAACAGCGTGAGCGGCACAGCGAACCAGAACGCCATCATCAGCGGCACCAGCAGCGCCAACGCCACCAGCAAGGCGAGCAGGAATGCGGTAACCGCGGCGGGGCTCGCTTCTCCCGAGTGCGCCATCGAGAGCGCGCCGGCGCCGCCGATCAGCACGAAGCCGAGGAAAATGACGGCCGATCCCGCGAGGTAGAGCCCGCCGAGCGCCGCCAGCCGGCCGAATTGCGTCTGGAAGCCGGCGAACAGGTCGCTGAACTGCGGCGTTTCGCCCTGGTCGAGCTTGGCGCTGGCGATCACCAGCCCGGCGCCGAGCACCGGTTGCAGGATGATGGTGGCGATAGCGCCGGCGACCGGGATGATGCCGAGCACGATCAGGATGACGGCCAGCACCACGATCATGCCGATCCACAGGCCGGGCGCCTGCTTGAACAGGTTCCAGCCCTCCGCGATCCAGGCCCAGCCCCTCTCGGCGGCGACGGTGCGTCCGCCGGGCAGGAAAGTCGGACGCCGAATGACGGTGGTATCCCCGGTATTCATGCTCATGGTTCCCCCTTGCGCTTGGTTGGTAGCGTATCAAGCTCCTTGCGCATCTGCGCGGCGCTCTGGTGCACCGAGCCGATGACCTGCGGCTTCTCCCCGGCCGCCGCCTGGCAGCAGGCCTCCAGGCGGATGCCGTTCGGATCGAAGAAATAGACCGACACCAGGCCCGGCAGGATGTCGAGCGGGCCGTCGGCGGCGACGCCCGCCTTGCGCAAGCGCTCCTGCAAGGCCTCGAACTGCGCCGGCGTGACGGCGAACGCGACGTGCTGCATGCCGCCGATGCCGTCGCGCTTGGCGCGCGGCTCCTTGCCCTTGGGAATCTCGAAGAAAGCGAGCAGCGAGTCGTTGCCCATGTCGAAGAAGTAATGCCGGATTTCCTCGTAGGGCGGATTGCCGCGATTGCCCGGCCCGGTGCCGAGTCCCGCCGGCACCTTCATCGCGTGCACCAGCGGCATGCCGACGACGTCGACGTAGAAATCCATCGTCGATTTCATGTCCTCGGTATTGAGGGCGAGGTGGTGCACGCCACGCGTGCTAGCTTTTTGCATGTCTCACCCTCACGGTTGCAATGGCTTTCGCGACCAGCGCGCCGTCCTCGTTTTTCGCCTCGGCCTCGACGAAGGTCATGCTCTTGCCGTCCTTCAGCACGCGGGCCTCGGCGTAGAGCCTGGCACCCGCGCCGCCGCCGATGAACGAGGTCGACAGATCGATGGTGACGACGCCGGTCGACTCCGGGTGCAGCGTGCGCGCCGCCGTGCATAGCGCGACGTCCAGCAGCGACATGATGACGCCGCCGTGCACCGTGCCGAGGCTGTTGGTGAGGTAGGGCTCGATCGGAAGCGACAGGCGCGCGCTGCCCTCGCCGAGCGATTCGGTGAGGATCCGGAGGTGCGAGACGAACGGAATCTTCTTCTGGTAGTCGCGCGTGAATTGCAGCCGGTCGTTCATACGATGGAGGAGCCGCCGTCGACCGCAATCGCCTGGCCGGTGATGTGACGCGAAGCTTCCGAAGCGAGCAGCACCGCCAGGCCTTTCAGGTCCTCGTCGTTGCCCAGGCGGCGGTTCGGCGTCCATTCGCGGATCAGCTTTCCCGAAGTATCGAGCGTGGCGCGTGTCATTTTCGAGGGAAAGAAGCCCGGGCAGATGGCGTTCACGGTAATGCCGTGCACGCCCCATTCGGCCGCCAGCTGGCGCGTCAGCCCCACCACGCCGTGCTTGGTCGCGGTGTACGCCGCAGTGGGCGCGAAGCGCGGGTCCTGGCCGAGCAGTCCCGCCACCGAGGCGATGTTGATGATGCGTCCCCACTTCGCCGGGATCATCGATTTCTTTGCCACGCGCTGCGCGAGCACGAAGGCGCCGGTGAGATTGACGTTCACCAGCTTGTCCCAGGCTTCCAGCGGGTGGTCTTCCGCAGGCGCGCCCCAGGTGGCGCCGGCGTTGTTCACCAGGATGTCGATTTTCCCGAACGCCTTCAGCGCGGCATCGGCGAGCAGGGGAATGGCTTCGCGTTTTCCGATATCACAAACAAAAGAAATTGCCTGAGAACCCAGATGCGAAACCGCCGCGTCAAGTTCATCCCTCTTCCTCGCCGTCAGGGCAACTTTCGCGCCCATTTCGACCAGCGCCTCGGCGATCTGCAGGCCGAGGCCGCGCGAGCCGCCGGTGACGAGCGCGCTGCGGCCTTTCAAATCGAGCAGGTCTTTCACCCCCATGGCGCAATGCTAAAACAAATTAGAATCGCCGCGTGACCACGCTCGTCATGTATTCGGGCGGCATGGACAGCACCGCCATGCTGGTAAAGCTGCTGACCGGCACGCCGGACGAGCTGCGCGTGCACCACATCCGCCTGGAAAACCGCGAGCAGCGCGCGCCGGCCGAGCAGGCCGCGGTGGAGAAAATCGTCGCCTGGTGCGGCGGCCGTTACCGGCCGTTCCGCTACTCGGAGTCCGGCCTGGAGTTCCGCAGCCTCGAAGCGATCCCGATCGACTATCTGTCGATCGCCTTTGTCGCCTGCCAGGTGGCGATCGACACGCCGCGCTGCAACCGTATCGCGGTCGGGTCGCTTTCGCGCGATACCGACATCGTCAACCGCTCGGCGCGCCAGCGCCGGGTTTTCGATGAGATGTACGCGTGCTACCGCGCGCGCAAGCTCGGCGAGCCCGAGGTGAAGTGGATCTATCCCGTGTACGAATGCACGAAAGCCGAGGTTGCCGCCCAGGTTCCGGCCGAAATCCTCGCCCTGACGTGGTCTTGCCGCCGCCCGGTGACGGTTCCGGGGGGGTATAAGGCCTGCGGCACTTGCAAGGCCTGCCTCGCCCGGCAGACAATCTGACCCCATAAGGGGAGGGGTCCCGCATGAGAGCGCAGCGCAAAGACGCCCGCATTCTCATTTACAGCCACGACACCTTCGGCCTCGGCCACCTGCGCCGCTGCCGGGCGATCGCGCACGCGCTGGTCGAGCGCTACAAGCAGCTATCGGTACTGATCCTGTCGGGCTCGCCGATCATCGGCAGCTTCGATTTCCGTGCGCGCGTCGATTTCGTGCGCGTGCCGGGCGTGATCAAGCTGAGGAACGGCGAGTACACGCCGCTCAACCTGCACCTCGACATCGAGCAGACGCTGTTGATGCGCGCCTCGATCATCCAGCACACGGCGGAACTGTTCGACCCCGACCTCTTCATCGTCGACAAGGAGCCGGTCGGCCTGCGCGGCGAGGTGCTGCCGACGCTGAAGTCGCTCAAGCGCCGCGGCACGCGCCTGGTGCTCGGCCTGCGCGACGTGATGGACGAGCCGCGCCTGCTCGAGCCCGAGTGGCAGCGGAAGAAGGCGCTGCCCGCGCTGCGCGAGCTGTACGACGAAATCTGGGTCTATGGCCTGCCGCAGATCTGTGATCCCCTGGAAGGCATCGCGCTGCCGCAGCGCGTGCGCCAGAAGATGGTCTACACCGGCTACCTGCATCGCGAGGTGCCGACGCACGGCGCGCCGCCGCGCATGCCCGAGATCTCCAACCGTCCCTACCTGCTGGTGACCACCGGCGGCGGCGGCGACGGCGAAGGCCTGATCGACTGGGTGCTGCGCGCCTACGAGCACGATCCGCTGCTGCCCTACCCGGCGCTGCTGGTGCTCGGACCCTTCATGCAGGCCGAGCGCCAGGCGGAGTTCATGGACCGCGCGGCGAAGCTCAAGCGCGTCGACACCATCACCTTCCACGGCCAGATCGAGACGCTGCTCTCGCGCGCCGCGGGCGTGGTGGCGATGGGCGGCTACAACACCTTCTGCGAGGTGTTATCCCTGGACAAGCGCGCGCTGATCGTGCCGCGCACGGCGCCGCGCCTCGAGCAGTACATCCGCGCCTCGCGCGCCGCCGAGCTCGGCCTGGTGAGCATGCTGACCGACGACGGCAGCTACGACCCGGCGGTGATGGCCGCCGCGCTGCGCGCCCTGCCGCGGCAGAACCGGCCGTCGGAGGTCATCGTGCCGGGGCTTCTCGAGGGCCTGCAAAACGTCTCCCGCCTGGTCGCGCCGTGGATCGAATCCGCCGAAGAAGAGGTTCCGCAGGCGACCGTTTCGCGCATAGGTTGAATTGCGGGTCGCTTTCGTCCTGAAGGGGTATCCGCGACTCTCCGAGACTTTCATCGCGCAGGAGATCGCGGCCCTCGAGCGGCGCGGGCTCGAGATCGTGATCGTTTCGCTGCGCCGCCCGACCGACGCGCGCCGCCACCCGGTGCACGACGAAATCCGCGCGCCGTTGCTCTACCTGCCTGAGTATTTGTTTTTCGAGCTGGTTCGGGTTTTTTCTTCTTGGTGGAAATGCAGGAAGAGACCTTCTTATCGAAAAACCTTCCAGCTTTGGTGGCGTGATCTGTTGCGCGATCCGACGCCCAACCGCGTGCGCCGCTTCGGCCAGGCGCTGGTGCTCGCGGCCGAGTTGCCCGGCGACGTGAAGCGCCTGCACGCCCATTTCCTGCATACGCCGGCTTCGGTGGCGCGCTACGCCGCGGCGCTGCTCGGCCTGCCGTGGTCCGCCTCCGCCCACGCCAAGGACATCTGGACCACGCCCGAGTGGGAGAAGCGCGAGAAGCTCGCCTCCTGCGAATGGCTGGTGACCTGCACCGGCGCCAACCGCGACCACCTGGCGGCGCTGGCGCCGGCCGGCCGCGTCGAGCTGGTGCATCACGGCATCGACAGCGCGCGCTTTCCGGCGACGCCGATCCTGCGCCCGGCGCGCGACGGCAGCCGCGAGCCGGTGTTGATCCTGAGCGTCGCGCGGCTGGTGGCGAAGAAGGGCACCGATGTGCTGCTGGATGCGCTTGCTCTTCTTCCAAAGGATTTGCATTGGAGACTGGTTCAGGTGGGAGGCGGGCCGCTGAAGATCAAGCTGCATCGGCGAGCGGAAAAGCTGAATATTTCGGAAAACATTCAGTGGCGCGGCTCCCTCGCGCAGCCGGCGCTGCTCGAGGAGTATCGCAGGGCCGATCTGTTCGTGCTGGCGAGCCGCATCGCGCCCGACGGCGATCGCGACGGCATTCCCAACGTGCTTGCCGAAGCGCAGAGCCAGGCGCTCGCCTGTGTCGCAACGCGCGTCTCGGCGATTCCCGAGCTGGTCGGCGAGGGCACCGGCTTGCTGGTCGAGCCGGAGGATGCCGCCTGCCTGGCGCAGGCACTGGCGGCGCTGATCCGCGAGCCGGCGCGCCGCGCAACGCTCGGCCGGGCGGCGCAGCTTGCCGTGCACCGCGATTTCCGACTCGAGCCGAACATCGAGCGGCTGGCGGCCAAATTCGGACTGGAACGCGATGCGAATCGCCTTCTACGCACCGCTTAAGCCGCCGACGCACGCCACGCCCTCCGGCGACCGCAAGGTCGCCGCGCTGCTGATGGAGGCGCTGGGGCGCGCCGGCCAGCGCGTCGAGCTGGTGTCGACCTTCCGCAGTTTCGACGGCGATGGCGACGCCGCGCGGCAGAGCGCGCTCAAGAGCCAGGGCGAGACGCTTGCACAGCGGCTCGCTTCGCAGTGGCACGACGCGCCGCGCGGCGAGCGGCCCGACTTGTGGTTTACCTACCACCTGTACTACAAGGCGCCCGACTGGCTCGGCCCGGCGGTGAGCACCGCGCTCGGCATCCCGTATGTCGTGGCCGAGCCGTCCTTCGCGCCCAAGCGTGCCGGCGGGCCGTGGTCATTGGGCCACGAAGCCGCCGAAGCCGGCATCCGCCGCGCCGACCTCGTCATCTGCCCGACGCATGACGACGTCGCCTGCGTCGAGCGCCTGACGACGAAGGACAAGATCATGTTTCTACCGCCGTTCCTCGACGTCGAGCCTTACCGCAGCGCGGCGCAGAAGCGCGACCAGCACCGCGCGCGCCTTGCCGCCGAGCGCGGCCTCGATCCGGCGGCGCCCTGGATCATGGTGGCGGCGATGATGCGCCCAGGGGACAAGCTTGCCTCGTACCGGGAGCTTGCCCGCGCGCTCGGCGAGATCAAGGACCTGGTCTGGCGGCTGGTGGTGGCGGGCGACGGCCCGGCGCGCGCCGAGGTCGAGGCAGAGCTGGAGGCGGCGGTGCCGGGGCGTGCCTGCTTCCTCGGCACGCTGGCGCAACGTCGCCTCGCGGAAGTGTTCGCGGCCTGCGATCTGAAGGTATGGCCGGCGGTGAACGAGGCCTACGGCATGGCGCTGCTCGAGGCGCAGGCGGCAGGGCTGCCGGTGGCCTCCTGCGCATTGCGCGGCGTGCCCGACGTGGTGATGGACGGGCGCACCGGGCTGCTCGCGCCGCCGGGCGACCCGGCAGCGCTCGCGCGGCACGTGCGCGCGCTGCTGCTCGACGAAGAGCGCCGCCGCGCGCTCGGCGCGAACGCCGCGCAGTTCGTCTACGCCGAGCGCGGCCTGGATGCCGCCGCGCGCCGCCTGGGCAACGCACTCGCGCCGCTCGGCGCGGGATGACGCGGCTCGCGCTCCTGCGCCACGCCGAGACCGCGTGGAGCGCCGCCGGGCGCATCCAGGGACGCGCCGACATCGCCTTGACCCAAGCCGCCCGCGCGCGCCTGCGCGGCAGCGTGCTGCCGCCGGATTGCCGCGGCATGCGGGTGGTCACCAGCCCGCTCGTGCGCTGCGTAGAGACCGCGGCGTTGCTCGGCGCGCCCGATGCGCTGCGCGAGCCGCGGCTCGCCGAGATGCATTGGGGCGCATGGGAGGGACGCCGCCTCGCAGATCTGCGCCGCGAGTTCGGCGCGGCGATGCGCGAGAACGAGGCGCGCGGCCTGGATTTCCGGCCGGAGCAGGGGGAAAGTCCGAGAGAGGTTTTACAAAGAGTAAATTCATGGATCGAGGAGTTGAAGCTGCCCACGCTTGCGGTTACCCACCGCGGCGTAATTCGCGCGGTGCTGGCGCAGGCCACCGGCTGGGACATGCTCGGACCGCCGCCGGTCAAGCTCGACTGGGACGCCGTGCACCTGTTCCGCGTCGACGGCGGCCGGCCGAGGATTGATAAGCTCAACCTGAAGTGAAACTGCTTTTCCATGTGCAACACCTGCTCGGCATCGGCCACCTGAAGCGTGCTGCAACACTGGCTGTGGCTCTGGCGCGCGAAGGCTTTGAAGTCACGCTGGCGAGTGGCGGCCTGCCGGTGCCAGGGGTCGTCCCGCCCCCGGTACGGTTGATGCAACTGCCGGCTGCGGCAGCCGAGGACGCCTCGTTCAAGTCCCTGGTCGACGCGCGCGGTCGCCGGGTGAGCGATGCATGGAAGGAAAAACGCAAATCCGCTTTGCTCGGTCTTTATGACTCGCTGTCGCCCGACATCCTTGTGATCGAGCTTTTTCCCTTCGGCCGCCGGCAATTCGCCTTCGAGTTGCTGCCGCTGCTCGAGCGCGCCAAGGGCCGCTCGCGCATCGTGTGCTCGGTGCGCGACATCGTGCAGGACAAGCCGGGCCGCCACGCCGAGATGCTCGAGCGCGTGGCGCGTTATTTCGACCACGTGCTGGTGCACGGCGACCCGCGCCTGAGCGAGTTTCCGCTCGCGCCGCGCCTCGCCGACAAGCTGCACTACACCGGATTCGTGGTGCAGGAAATGAAAGCATCAAACTCGTCCGCCGGCCAGGGCGAGGTGCTGGTCTCGGCCGGCGGCGGCGCGGTCGGCGACGCGCTTCTGCGCGCGGCGATCGCGGCACGGCCCCAGAGCGTGCTTGCGGATCGCACCTGGCGGATCATCACCGGGGTGAATGGGCCCGACTTGAATCGCTTTCAAGGAAAAAATCTCATCATCGAAGCTTCCCGTAACGATTTCACCACCTTGCTCCGAAATTGCGAGCTGTCCATCAGCCAGGCGGGCTACAACACGGTGATGGAAACACTGCAGGCGCGCGCCTGCGCCGTGCTGGTCCCCTTCAGCGGCGCGGGCGAATCGGAGCAAGCGCAGCGCGCGCGACTTCTCGCGCAACGCGGGCTGGTCGAAACGCTGGAGGAATCGGCGCTTTCGCCCGCCGCGCTTGCCGCAGCGGCCGGCCGCGCGCTCGCGCGCGGGCGCCCGGCGCCGGAGGCCGTCGATCTCGGCGGCGCGGCGCGCAGCGCGGCGCTGCTGCGCGACTGGGCGCATGGCTAGCGCCTGGAGTGAATTCGAGGGCGAGATCGGGCGCCGGCGCGACGCCGGGCACGCGCCGCTGCTCTGGTGGCGGGACGACGACGCCGGTGCGCCCACCGCGGAAATCGGGCGCCTGCTCGAGCTCTCCGCCGTCTGCGAGGTGCCGCTCGCGCTCGCCGTGGTGCCGGAGGCGGCGCAGCCGGCGCTGTTCCGCATGCTGCATGCGCGGGTCGCGGTGCTGCAGCACGGCTGCGACCACGTCAATCGTGCCGGTCCGGGCGAGAAAAAGACCGAGTTTCCGGCGGCCGAGGGCGATGCGGCGGCGCTCGAGCGACTGGTCGAGGCGCGCCGGCGGCTCGAGGCCGTGGCGGGCTCGTGGACGCTGCCGGTGCTCGCGCCACCCTGGAACCGCTTGCGCGGGACCCTGGCGGCGCGCCTGGCCGAATTCGGCTTTCGCGGCCTGAGCGGCTACGGCCCGCGCGCTGTGACGGCGCCGGTCGCCGGGCTGACGCAGGTCAATACCCACGTCGACATCGTCGCCTGGCACGCGGGCCGCGGCTTCGTCGGCGACGAGCAGGCGCTCGCCATGCTGCGGCGGCAGCTCGACCTCGCCACCGAGGAGCCGATCGGCATCCTCACGCACCACGCGGTGCACGAGGCGTCGTCGTGGCGTTTTCTCGAACGCCTGTTCGAAACGGCGCGCCGGCAGGGCGCGCGCTGGGCCCACCCGGCCGAGCTATTCCTGCCTGCGACGCCGTGATTCGCAGCCCGTATACTCGGCCGGCGCATGCCTGATCTGCTCACCGTACGCGATCTGAAGGTCTCCATCGAAGTCGACGCCGGCACCATCAAGGCGGTCGATGGCGTGTCCTTCCGCATTGCGCAGGGCGGCACCGTGGCCCTGGTGGGCGAGTCCGGCTCCGGCAAGTCGGTGGTCGCGCAGAGCATCATGGGCATCCTGCCGCGCATCGCGCGCATCGAATCGGGCGAGATCATCTTTCGGGACCCGCGCCGCTCCCCGCGCGACGCCGGCTACGAATTGGATATCTCACGCCTGCGCACGACCAGCCGCGCCATGCGCGACATCCGCGGCGGTCGCATTTCCATCATTTTCCAGGAGCCGATGACGGCGCTCTCGCCGCTGCATACCATCGGCAACCAGATCGGCGAGGCGCTGGCATTGCACCGCGACGACCTCGGCCCGGCCCAGCGCCGCGAGGCGGTGATCGAGATGCTGCGACTGACGGGCTTCCCCGACCCGGTCAAGGCGGAGAACACCTATCCGTTCGAGCTCTCGGGGGGGCTGCGCCAGCGCGCCATGATCGCCATGGCGCTGGTGTGCCGGCCGGCGCTGCTGATCGCCGACGAGCCGACCACCGCGCTCGACGTCACCATCCAGGCGCAGATCCTGCAGCTGATCCAGCAGCTGCAGGGCGAGCTCGGCATGGCGGTGCTGCTGATCACGCATGACCTCGGCGTGGTGGCCAACATGGCCGAAGAGGTGGTGGTGCTGTATCGCGGCCGCGTGGTCGAGTCGGGCGCGCTGACCGAAATCTTCCGCGATCCGCGCCACCCCTACCTCAAGGCGCTGATGCGCGCGGTGCCGCGCTTCAACATGGCGCCGGGCGAGCGGCTGACGCCGATCCGCGAGGTGCTGGTGAGCGACTCGCCGCTGCTGTCGGGCCGCGGCGGGGCGAAAGTGAAGCTCGGCACGCCACTGCTCGAAGTGAGGAACCTCACCAAGCGCTTCGCCACCCGCAAGCGCTCCTTCCTCGGCGGCAGGAGCGGTGGCGAGCTGCTGGCGGTGGACGACGTCAGCTTCGAGGTCGGCGTCGGCGAGTGCCTCGGCCTGGTGGGAGAGTCCGGCTGCGGCAAGACCACGACGGCCAAGATGATCCTGCGCTCGGTCACGCCGGAATCGGGAAGCATCGTTTTCAAGAACCAGGATGTCCTTGCTCTCAAGGGCGCAGACCTTTTCGCCTATCGTCGCAAGGCGCAGTTCGTGTTCCAGGACCCGTTCAGCTCGCTCAACCCGCGCATGTCGGTCTACGAGATCGTCGCCGAGCCGCTGGTGATCCACCGCATCGGCAACGAGGACGAGCGCTTCGCCCGGGTCAAGGAGCTGATCGCGCTGGTCGGCCTGGACGTGCGCCACCTGCGCCGCTATCCGCACAGTTTCTCCGGCGGCCAGCGCCAGCGGATCGGCATCGCGCGCGCGCTCGCGCTCGGTCCCGAGCTCCTGATCTGCGACGAGCCGGTATCGGCGCTCGACGTCTCGGTGCAGGCGCAGGTGCTCAACCTGCTGCGCGACCTGCGCGCCGCGCTCAATCTCACCTACCTTTTCATCTCGCACAACCTGGCGGTGGTCAACTACCTCGCCGACCGCATCGCGGTCATGTGCGCCGGGCGCATCGTCGAGCTGGCGCCGGCGGCGGCGCTGTTCGCCGATCCGGTGCATCCCTATACCAAGGCGCTGCTCGCGGCGGTGCCCGACCCCGACCTCGACCGCAAGCTCGACTTCGACGCCCTGATGCAGGGCAAGGCCTCGGATCCCGCGGCTTGGCCGACTCCCTATCGCATTGCGCCGGGCCTGCGCCCCGGCCTGGTGGATGTCGGCGGAAACCACTTGGTGCGTACGACATGAGGACGCCTGCAACCGTCTTTTTGCGGGCGCTGCTCGCGTTGGTCTTCCCGCTCGTCGCCGCGGCCGGCGACGAGCCGCCGATGCTCCAGCTCGAAGTGTCCGCCGGCAAGTTGCCGCCGATGGAACGGCGCCTGCCGCAGCCGCCGCTGGTGGTGCGCCCGCCGGCCGAGGGTGTCTATGGCGGCACGCTCAACACGCTGATCGGGCGCAGCCGCGATACGCGGCTGCTGGTGGTCTACGGCTATGCCCGGCTTGCCGGCTACGATGAAAAACTCAACATCGTGCCGGACATCCTCGAAAGTGTCGACGTCAAGAACGGGCGCATGTTCACGTTCCGCCTGCGCAAGGGACACCGCTGGTCCGACGGCCAGCCCTTCACCACCGAGGACTTCCGCTACTACTGGGAGGATGTGGCGAATAACCGCGAGCTCTCGCCTTCCGGGCCGCCGCGCGACCTGCTGGTGGACGGCGCGCCGCCGAAATTCGAGGTGCTCGACGAGCGCACCGTGCGCTACAGCTGGGCCAAGCCCAACCCGCAGTTCCTGCCGCGCATGGCGGGCGCCGCGCCGCTGTTCGTCTACCGGCCGGCGCATTACCTGAAGCAGTTCCACAAGAAGTACTCCGAGAAGGTGCGCCGCGCCGAGGCGAGCGGCTCGGCGACGCGGCGCTGGTCGGCGGTGCATAACCGCATGGACAACATGTACGAGTCGGATAACCCGGCGCTGCCGACGCTGCAGCCCTGGGTCAACACCACGCGCGCGCCGGCGGACCGCTTCGTCGCGGTGAGGAATCCCTACTTCCACCGCGTTGACACGTCGGGGCGCCAGTTGCCCTACATCGACCGCGTGGTGCTGGCGGTAGCCGATTCCAAGCTGATCCCGGCCAAGACCGGCGCCGGCGAGGCCGACCTGCAGGCGCGCGACGTCAACTTCAACAACTACACCTTCCTCAAGCAGGGCGAGGCGGTGAACGGTTACCGCACTTTCCTGTGGCGGCCGGGCAAGGGCGCGCACTTCGCGCTGTTTCCCAATCTCAACGTCAACGACCCGGTGTGGCGCGCGGTGCTGCGCGACGTGCGCTTCCGGCGCGCGCTGTCGCTCGCCATCGACCGCGCGCTGGTCAACCAGGTGCTGTACTTCGGCCTGGCGCTGGAGATGAACAACACGGTGCTGCCGCAGAGCCCGCTGTTCCGCGAGCAATATCGCGATGCCTGGGCGCGCTACGACCGCAAGAGCGCGGCCCAGCTGCTCGACGAGATGGGCCTCAAGCGCGGACGCGACGGCATGCGGCGCCTGCCGGACGGCCGGCCGCTCGAGATCATCGTCGAGACCGCGGGCGAGAGCACCGAGCAGACCGACGTCCTCGAACTGGTGCGCGAGACCTGGCGCGAGGTCGGCATCAAGCTGTTCAGCAAGCCGTCGCAGCGCGACGCCTTTCGCAACCGCGTGTTCGCCGGCGAGACGGTGATGTCGGTGTGGAGCGGCCTGGAGAACGGCCTGGCGACCGCCGACACCTCGCCGGATGAGCTTGCGCCCACCAGCCAGCTGCAGCTGCAGTGGCCGAAGTTCGGCCAGTATGTCGAGACCGGCGGCAAGAGCGGCGAGCCGGTCGACATTCCCGAAGTGCTGCGGCTGGCGGAGCTGTACCGCGCCTGGCAGGCGGCGGCCTCGAGCGTCGAGCGCACGCGCCTGTGGCAGCAGATGCTCGAGCTGCACGTCCAGCAGCAGTTCACCATCGGCGTCGTCGCCGGCGTGCCGCAGCCGGTGGTGGTGCGCGAGCGCTTGGCCAACGTGCCGGCGAACGGCTTCTACAACTGGGATCCCGGCGCCTTTTTCGGCATCTACCACCCGGACAGCTTCTTCTTCAAGCCATGATCAAGTACACGCTGCGGCGCATGCTGATCATGATTCCGACGCTGCTGGTGATCAGCTTCATCACCTTCTCGATCATCAAGCTGCCGCCCGGGGACTTCCTCTCCAACCAGATCGCCGAATTGAAGAGCCAGGGCGACGCCGCGGCGCTGGAGAAGGTCGACTTTCTGCGCAAGCAGTACGGCCTCGACAAGCCCTTCGTCGAGCAGTACGGGGTGTGGGTCGGGCTGTGGCCGGCCGAGGGCGGATTTTCCGGGTTGCTGCAGGGCGACCTCGGCTGGTCCTTCGAGTACGACCTGCCGGTGAAGGAGGTGGTGGGCGACCGCCTGCTGCTCTCCTTCATCCTCAACTTCTCGGTGATCCTGTTCACCTGGGCGGTGTCGTTCCCGATCGGCGTCTATGCCGCCACCCGCCAGTACAGCTGGAGCGACCACGGGCTGACGCTGCTCGGCTACATCGGCCTCGCCACCCCCAACTTCCTGCTGGCGCTGGTGCTGATGTATTTCGCCAACGTCAAATTCGGCCTGTCGGTGGGCGGCATCATGGATCCGGACTACCTCGGCCAGCCCTGGAGCTGGGGCAAGGCGCGCTCGGTGCTCGAGCACCTGTGGATCCCGGTGATCGTCATCGGCACCTCGGGCACCGCCGGCATGATCCGGCGCCTGCGCGCCAACCTGCTCGACGAGCTGCAGAAGCAGTACGTGACGACGGCGCGCGCCAAGGGCATGCCGCCGTTCCGGCTGCTGGTGAAGTACCCGCTGCGCATGTCGCTCAACCCGTTCATCGCCGACATCGGCAACCTGCTGCCGAGCGTCATCTCGGGCTCGGCCATCGTCGCCGTGGTGCTGTCGCTGCAGACCTCCGGGCCGATGCTGCTCGAAGCGCTGCGCAGCCAGGACCAGTACCTGGCGGGCTCGTTCCTGATGTTCCTGTCGATGCTCACGGTCATCGGCATGTTCATCTCCGACCTGCTGCTGGCGATGCTCGACCCGCGCATTCGCCTTACCGGCGGGGTGGCGAAATGAGCACGCCGGCGGCCGCCGCGGCAGACCCGCATCTTCCTCACTTCGTCGCCACCGAGCCGTTTGATCCCTACGCCACGGAGAAGCTGACGCCGGAGCAGGAGCGCTTCTATCGCGCCTCGCAGTGGCAGATCATGTGGTGGAAATTCCGCCGCCACCGCATCGCGGTGATCGCCGGCGCCATCCTGCTCGCGTTCTACGCCTCGATCCTGGTGAGCGAGTTCCTCGCGCCCTACAACCTGCACACCCGCGACACGCGTCACATCTACGCGCCGCCGCAGAGCGTGCAGTGGTTCCACGACGGGCACTTCGCCGGTCCATTCGTCTATGGCTACCGCATGCGCCTCGACATGCAGACGCTGAAGCGCGAGTACACCGAGGATACGAGCCACCTGCACCGGCTGCGCTTCTTCTGCCTCGGCGACGAATACGAGTTCTGGGGCGTGGTGCCGGGGCGCTTTCACCTCGCCTGCCCGGCCGAGGGCGGCACGCTCTTCCTGCTGGGCACCGACCGCCTGGGGCGGGATCTGCTCTCGCGCATCGTCTACGGCACGCGCATCTCGCTCACCGTCGGCCTGTTCGGCATCGCGGTCAGCTTCCTGATCGGCATCACGCTCGGCGGCATTTCGGGCTTCTACGGCGGCTGGATCGACAACATCATCCAGCGCTTCATCGAGATGGTGCGCTCCTTCCCCGAGCTGCCGTTGTGGATGGCGCTGTCCGCGGCGCTGCCGATCAACTGGAGCCCGATCCTGGTCTATTTCGGCATCACCATCATCCTCGGGCTGCTCGACTGGCCGGGCCTGGCGCGCGCGGTGCGGTCAAAGCTGCTGGCGTTGCGGGAAGAGGATTTCGCCACCGCCGCGGTGCTGATGGGCGCAAGCCCGGGTCGCGTCATCGGCCGCCACCTGCTGCCGTCCTTCACCAGCCACCTGATCGCCTCGGCCACCCTGTCGGTGCCGGCGATGATCTTGGGCGAAACCGCCCTTTCCTTTCTCGGCCTGGGATTGCGGCCGCCGATCACCAGCTGGGGCGTGCTGCTGAACGAGGCGCAGAACATCAACGTGGTGGCGCTTTATCCCTGGCTGATGCTCTGCGTGGTGCCGGTATTCGTCATCGTGCTGGCATTCAATTTCTTCGGCGACGGCCTGCGCGACGCCGCCGACCCCTACAGCAGTATTGCAAGGAGCTAGAGCATGGACGACCGCGTCTCGGATCTGCGCGCGCGCTGGACGCCGGAGGCGACCGCGGCGGCGGTGGCCTTCCTCGAGTCGCGCCCGACGAATTTCGACCTGCCGACCATGGAGCACGAGGGCCGGACCTACCTCGACCTGCGCGGCTTGCGCGTCGGGGAAACGCAGATCGACAAATGCTATTTGCGCCGCGTCAACCTGCGCTGGGCGCAGTTCCGCGACGTCGGCTTCAAGAACGCGCGCTTCGAGGACTGCAATTTCAGCCAGTCGAGCTTCGCCGCGTGCTACCTGCGCCGCGCGCAGTTCACGCGCTGCGACATCGTCAACGCGCATTTCGAGTCCTGCGACTTTTCGCAGGCGGCGATCGCCGACAGCCGCGTCGATTTCGCCAGCTTCAAGAACTGCGAGATCCAGCTGGAGGCGATCAAGTTCCAGCAGGAGGCGACGCCGCGCGCCATGGTGCGGGTGTGCCGCGGGCTCAAGCTCAACGCCATGTCGATGGGGAATTTCGTCGACGCCGGCGAGCTGACCTATCTGGAGAAGCGCTACGAGCGGCTCGCCTACGCGCGCGAAGGCGCCTGGGGACGCTGGCTCGCCTCGGCGCTGCAGAACGGGCTGTGGGGCTACGGCGAGCGCCCCTGGCGCCTGGCGCTGGTCATGGTCTTCAACATCACGCTGTTCGGCAGCCTGCTGCACTGGCTCGACCCGCTGCCGGGCAAGAACTGGTGGGAACACGTCTACTTCAGCGCCATCACCTACCTCACGGTGGGCTACGGCGACCTCGCGCCGCACGCGCCGCTCGCGCAACTGCTGTCGGTGCTGTGCGCCTCGGCCGGCATCGCCACCTTCGGCCTGCTGATCGCCTCGGTGACGAAGAAAATCATGCATCGATGAGAGAGGTGCTGATCGTCGACGACGATCCGGTGCATGCAGAGATCGCCGAGATGTCGCTCAAGCGCGCCGGGTACCGTGTGCGGCGCGCCAGCGACGGGCCGCTCGGGCTCGAGGCGCTCGCCGCGGATCCACTGCCCGACCTGGTGCTGCTCGACGTCATGCTGCCCAAGCTCGACGGCTTTGAAGTGCTGCGCCGCTTACGCGCCGATGCGCGCACCAAGGACCTGCCGGTGATCATGGTGACCAGCATGTCGCGCGACCAGGACGCCGCGCGCGGACGCGCGCTCGGCGCCAACGACTATATCGTCAAGCCGCTGATGGACGCGGATTTCCTGCGGCGCGTGCGCACCGCGATCAAGCTCGATTCGCCCGGGTCATAGCGTAAACAGCTCGATCGGCGCGCCGACGCCGCGCAGGGCATGGCGGCCGAGCGAGCGCAGCGGTCCGGCGAGCTGGCGCGCGACGCGCTCGGAAATGAGCAGGTTCACTTGCAGGGTCTTGCACAGGGACTCGATGCGCGCCGCCTCGTTGGCGGCGGCGCCGATTACGGTGAATTCGATACGTGTCGGCGTGCCGATGTTGCCGTACATCACTTCGCCCAGGTGCAGGCCGATGCCGAAGCCCAGCGCCGGCGCGCCGCTCGACCGCCTTTTTTCATTGAGGGAATTCATCCGGGTCATGGCCTGCTGCGCGGCCTCGAGCGCCCGCCGGCAGGCCTCATTGGCGTCCCCGGCCACCGGAAAGATCGCGAGCGCGGCATCGCCGATGAAGCGCAGGATCTCGCCCTTGCGCTCCTGCACCGGCTCCAGCACGCATTCGAAATACTCGTTCAGCAGGCGCAAAAAATCCTGGCGGCTCATCGAATCGGCGAGCGGCGTCGAGTCGCGCAGGTCGCAGAACCAGATCACGGCGTTGATCTCCTCGCCATCGCCGCGCCGGATCTTGCCGGCCAGGACTTTTTCGCCGGCCTGCTGGCCGAGATAGGCATCGAGGATATTGCGCGACTGGCGCCGCAGCGCGTAGATCTCCGCCACGCGGCAGAACGGCGGCATCAGCGTGCGCAGCGCCGCGACTTCGGCGTCGGCAAAGCCGCCGGGACGCCGCGTCGCAAAGCTCGCGGCGTGCACTTCGTCGCTGAGGAAGCGTAGCGGCAGGGCGAGAAAGTCGGTCGCGCCCTCTGCGCGCAGGTCGGCGAGGATCGGGAAGTCCGCCGGGCAGTCGGGAGCGCAGATGCGCCGGCGCACCTCGGCGTGCGTGGTGTAGACCACCCGCACCGGGCTCTGCAGGAACTGGTCGGTATCCTGGATGCCGTATTCGGCGCTGGTGACCTCGACCAGGTCGCGGTCGGCGTTCCAGATGAAGGCGCGGCCGGCGACGTTGGGGTGCAGCGTGCGCACGAACACCGCGACCCGGTAGAGCGAAATGCCGCGCTCGAGCATGCGGTGCGCGAGATGCAGCAGCACGTCCTGCGGCGCGCGCGCCGGCGCCGCGCCGTGGTCGAGCCACTCGACGATCGGCTGGACGCTCAGTTCTTGCGCAGCCACAGGCTCGACTCGAGGGCGCCCGGCATCAGGGGCAGGAGGGCAAGCGCGCCCGTCAGGCGCGCCGACTCGCGGTGGCTGGAGAATTCCTCCGCGAGCAGGCCGTTGCCGATCAGGGCGGCGACCGCCTCCTGCTCGTTGTAACGGCGCCAGGCCCACTGCTCCGGATAGCCGTCGGGCAGGAAGATGTCGTGGAAATGGACTCGTACCCCCGGCGGCAGCGCCGGAATAATTTCTTGAATCAGATACTCCACGTCGCTGCCCGGCCTCAACTGGTGGCTGGAATCGATGAACAGGATGTCGAGGTTCTCAAAAATGCTTTTTGACGTTTCCTGAACCGGAACGGCCAGCCATTCAACCGCCAGGCCCTCGATGCGCGCGCGCGGCAGGGGGTCGACACAGGTAATGCGGGTGTCGAGGGCGCCATCGGCGACGGCGCGCGCGAGGAAGCGCGTCGAGTGGCCCGAGCCCACTTCGACGATGCGGCGCGGCCGGACGCTGCGCACCATGGCGTAAGCGGTGGCGGCGTCGAGGCGCGGAAACCAGTCCTGGTTCCAGCGCGGCGCCGGCGGCGGCTCGCCGCCGATCGCCTGCAGCTCCGCCGCATACCGCTCAATAGTAGCTACGGAAAATTTTTCCAGAGCTCATAGCTCGATGACCAGCCCCTCGCGCGCCGAAACCGAGCCGGGCAGCACGGCGGACACCTCGCGCTCGATGCCCGAGAGCTGCTCGTCGTCGTGCTCCGGGTCGTGGTGGAACACCACCAGGCGCTTGGCGCCGGCGGCCTGGCACAGGCGGATGCCCTCCTGCCAGGTGGAATGGCCCCAGCCGACGTAGTTGTTGTACTCCTCGTCGGTGTACATGCAGTCGTAGATCACCAGGTCGGCGCCCGCGATCAGGCCGAGCACGTTCTTGTCGGGCGCGCCCGGCACGTGCTCGGTGTCGGTGACGTAGCACAGCGACTTGCCGCCATACTCGATGCGGTAGCCGACGGCGCCGTCGGGATGGTTGAGGGTGGCGGTGCGCAGCTTGACGTCCGGGCCGGCGGCGAGGGTCTCGCCGGGGGCGAAATCGCGGTATTCCATGGTGGCACGGAAGACATCGGGCGGCACGGGGAACAGCGGCGCGATCATGAATTCCGACATCACGCGGCGCAGCGTCAGCCCCTCGCCGAGGTGCCCGGCCCACAGGCGGAAGCGATTCTGCGGCTTGAACAGCGGCGCGAAGAACGGCAGGCCGCAGACGTGGTCGAAGTGCGTGTGGGTGAAGTACAGGTCGGCGTCGATCGGCTTCGATTCCCTCAGCAGCGTGCGGCCGAGATAGCGGATGCCGGTGCCGGCGTCGAACATCAGCAGGCGCGAGCCGCAACGCACCTCGATCGACGAGGTGTTGCCGCCGTAGCGCGCGGTGCGCGGGCCGCAGCAGGCGATCGAGCCGCGCACCCCCCAGAAGCGGACGCTGAAAGTCATTCTCCTATAATCTTACTCGGGGAACCCGATGGACCGCAGCCTGTTCGGCTTCATCATCCGCTACAGCAAGCGCGATCAGCTTCTGATTGTGCCGCTGGTCGTCGCGTCCATGCTCGTGTACTACCTCACGCTGGACCTGCCCAAGACGATCATTAACAAGGCGATCCAGGGCGGCAGCTTCCCGCAGCCCGACTCGCAGGCCACTTTCCTCGGCTTCCCGCTCGACCGCATCGAGTACCTGTTCGCGCTCAGCATCGTGTTCCTCGTGCTGATCGTGCTGACCGGCTGGCTCAAGCTGCAGATCAACACCATGAAGGGCTGGATGGGCGAGCGCATGCTGCGCCGCCTGCGCTACGCGCTGTTCGATTTCATCCTGCGCTTCCCGCTGTCGCGCTTCCGGCGCGTGAAGAGCGCCGAGATGGCGACCATGATCAAAGACGAGGTCGAGCCGCTCGGCGGCTTCATCGGCGAGGCGCTGATCACGCCGCTGTTCCTCGGCGGGCAGGCGGTGACGGCAATGGCCTTCATCCTCTACCAGCACGTCGTGCTCGGCCTGGTGGCGCTCGGCATGGTGGCGGTGCAGGCGGTCATCATCCCGAAGATGAGGCAGCGCCTGCTGGTGCTGGGCCGCGAGCGCCAGCTCACTGCGCGCGCGCTGGCCGGGCGCATTGCGGAGGCGGTCGATGGCGTGGTGGAGATCCACGCCAACGGCACCTCCAACTATGAGCGCGCCGAGCTCTCGGCGCGCCTCGGCAGGATCTTCCGCATCCGCTTCGAGTTCTACCAGCGGAAATTCCTCATCAAATTCCTCAACAATTTCCTGTCGCAGGTGACGCCGTTCCTGTTTTATACCGTCGGCGGCTACCTGGTGATCGTCGGGCGCCTGGACATCGGCGCGCTGGTGGCGGTGATCGCCGCCTACAAGGACCTGCCGACGCCGGTGAAGGAGCTGATCGACTGGGACCAGCAGCGCATGGACGTCGAGATCAAGTATCAGCAGGTGGTGGAGCAGTTCACCGCCGAGGAGGTGGCGCCCGCCGAGCTGCAGGCGCTGGTCGACGTGCCGCCACTGCCGCGCAGCGGCCGCCTGCGCGTGTCAGGACTATCGCTGGTGGACGAAGGCGGCAGCCGGGTGCTGGACGACGTCTCCTTCGAGGCCGGGCTGGACGAGCACGTCGCGATCATCGGCCGCCCCGGCGCCGGCGGCAGCGAGCTCGCCATGCTGCTGGCGCGCCTGGCCCAGCCCACTGGCGGCAGCATCGAGCTGGGCGGCATCGACCTCGTTCGCGCGCCCGAGGCGGTCACCGGCCGCGCCATCGGCTATGTCGGCTCGCTCGCCTATCTATTCCCGGCGGCAGTGCGCGACAACGTGCTCTACAGCCTGAAGCACCGGCCGGTGCGCGAGTGCAGCTATGACGGCCCGGCGGCGGCCGAACGCGAGTTCCAGCTGCGCGAGGCGCGCCGCACGGGCAACACCGAGCTCGACATCAACGCCGATTGGATCGACTACGCCGGCGCCGGCGTGTCGGGTGCGGAGGAAATGGACACGCGCATCGTCGAGCTGCTGCGGGTAGTGGACCTGGAAGAGACGATCTTCGAGCTCGGTCTGCGCAGCCCCGGCGCCGCGATGGCCAGCGCCACCGTGGCCGAGCGGGTGCTGGATGCGCGCGCCCGCATGCGCGAGCGGCTCGACTCGCTCGGCATCCAGGACTGGGTCGAGCGCTTCGACCCGCTGCGCTACAACCGCAATTCGACACTGGCGGAGAATCTGCTGTTTGGCACCCCGGTCGGCCGCGCCTTCGACGTCGAGAATCTTGCCGGCAACGCTTACGTGCGCCGCGTGCTGGACGAGACGGGGCTGCACGAGCTGCTGCTGCGCACCGGCCACAAGGTGGCCGAGACCATGGTCGAGCTGTTCAGCGGCCTGCCGCCCGGCCATGAATTCTTCGCGCAGTACAGCTTCATCCGCCAGGAAGACCTGCCGCAGTTCGAGGCGGTGCTCAAGCGCGTGGCGGAGGTCGGCCTCAAGGGCGTCGACGACGCCGAGCGCGAGATGCTCCTCGCGCTGCCTTTCAAGCTGATCGTCACCCGTCACCGGCTGGGATTGATCGACGAAGGCTTCGAAGCGCGTGTGGTCGAGGCGCGGCGGCATTTCTCGGCCAACCTGCCGGCCGAGCTGCGCGACGCCATCGAATTCTTCGACCCGGCACGCTTCAATGGCGCCGCCTCGCTGCAGGACAACATCCTGTTCGGCAAGATCGTTACCGGGCAGGCCGGCGCTACGCCCCGCATCACCGCGCTGGTGCGCGAACTGCTCGATGAGCTGGGCCTGCGGCCGCTGGTCGTGAAGATCGGCCTCGACTACCAGGTGGGCGTGGGCGGTGCGCGCCTGCCGGTGCCTGACCGGCAGAAGGTGGCCCTGGTGCGGGCCCTCCTCAAGCGGCCGGCGCTGCTGGTGCTCGACCAGGCGGTTGCCTCGCTCGACCCGACTTCGCAGCTGCGCGTGCTCGACGGCATCCTCGCCGAACGCAAGGGCCAGGGCGTGGCCTGGGTGATGCACCGGCCCGACCTGTGCGAGCGCTTCCGCCTGGTGCTGGTGATGGAGCGCGGGCGCCTGACGGAGAAGGGTAAATTCGACGAATTGAAAAGCAGCGGCGGGCCGCTGCACAAGATGCTGGGAGCGGCGCAATGAGCCTGGAACAGGAAATCGAACTCATCCGGCAATTTCCGATCTTCAGCAAGATCCAGCCGGCAATGCAGAAGCTGTTGTGCTTCACCGCCGAGCGCCTGACCTACGACGCCGGCCAGGTGATGTTCAATGCCGGCGACGCGGCCGACGCCGCCTACATCATCATCGAGGGAAGCGTCGAAATCTCGGTGCCGACCCCCGCGGGACCGATCGTCGTCAATACGCTGGGACGCAACGACATCCTCGGCGAGATCGCCATCTTCGGCGACGTGCCGCGCACCGCCACCGCCAAGGCCCTGGTGCGCGTCGAAACGCTCAAGATCTCCAAGGAGATGTTCATCAAGGTGATCCGCGAGAACCCGGACGCCGCGATCGAGTTGATCAAAATTCTCGCGGCGCGCCTCGCCAACACCACCAACCAGCTCACCCGCACGCGGAGCGGTACCCGGCCCTAGGCGTTCCTTGCAAGTAGCTTTCGCTGCAAGCTTCTCCAATCGCCCTATCATTGCTGCATGCCGGCACCCGTGCCAGTCTTGGTCAGAGACGACGAAATCTTTATCCTGTCGGACAAGGGCAAGCGCGAATTGAAGGCGTCGCGCACGTCGCTCTCGGTGGCGGAGCTCCAGGTCCTGGTGGTGGTGGATGGATTTTCCGCGGCGGCCGACATCGCGAAACGCGTGCCGGGGCTGTCCCGCGACGAGGTGACCGCTGCGTTGCGCAAGCTTTCCAGCGCCAAGCTGCTGGTATCGGAGAGCGATGCTGACGCCGAATCGTCGGGCTTCTCCACCATTGCGGTTCCGTCGGGATTCTTCAGCATCCTCGCAGCGGATAAGAGCGCCGAAGCCGATGGCGGATTGTCGATTCTGAGGAAGCGGGGTTTCTACGTCCGCATTGCGCGCCAGGCGCCCGACGAGCGCAAGGTCAAGGAAGGCTGGCAGCCGACCGTTCTGGTCATCGACGACGACCCGGATCTGCAGAAGCTGATCGGGTCCTATTTCAGGATGGAGGGCTTGATCCCGCGCGCGGCATTCAAGCGCGATGACATCGTCGTCGCCCTGCGCCAACAGCCTGCGCCCGACCTGGTGCTGCTCGACGTGCAGCTTCCGGACGCCAACGGCTTCGATATTCTTGCCAAGCTGCGGCAGCACCCCGTGCTCAGGACCATGCCGGTCGTGATGCTGACGGCAGAAGCGACCCGCGAGGCCGTCTTGAAAGGCCTGCAAGGCGGTGCTGACGGCTACATTACCAAGCCCTTCGAGCCCGACATGCTGATCACCGCGGTGAAGACCGTTCTCGGGCTCAAGCCGCCGAAAGCGGACCGGAAGTAGCTAGAGCGGCGTCGGCTACACCAGGGTACGCGGGTCGGCAATCGCGTAGACCGCGAGCCGCTGCTCGCGGCCGCGCACCTTGACCTGGTGCAGCGGCGCGTCGCGCGGATCGGTGTCCGCCTGCTGCAGTGTTTCGGCGGAGGCCACCAGCACGCAGCCGTAGGCCTTGGTCATGCCCTCGAGGCGCGCCGCGATGTTGATGTTGTCGCCGATGGCGGAATGGATGGGGGCCTCCGGCGGGCCCATGGTGCCGACGATGGCCACCCCGGCATGCACGCCGATGCCGATGCGCAGCGGCTCGGCGAGGTCGGCAGCGAGGCTGGCGTTCAGGCCATCGAGCCGGCGCTGCATCTCGGCCGCGCCGGCAAGCGCCTGGCGGCAGGCTTCGGGCAGGCCGGTTTCCAGCCCGTAAAGGGCGAGCAGGCCGTCGCCGCGGAACTGCGCGTAGTAGCCGCCGGTGGCACGCAGCGCCTGGTACATCTCGGCGAAGAACTGGTTGACGATGAACACCACGTCGTAGGGCAGGCGCGCCTCGGCCAGCTTGGTCGAGCCGCGCAGGTCGACGAACATGGCGACGATCGGGCGCTCGCGCCCCTGCGCCCCGGCGCGCCCGCGCGCCGCCGCGGCGCCGGCGCCCGCCGGCAGCAGCGGCGTGACGGCGAGGTCGCGCGTCGGGCGCGTCTGGCAGGCGAGGCGGACGTTGGGCGGCGCATCAATGCGTGACAATGCCTGCGCCTCCAGGGTGCTTGCAGGGGCCAGCGTGGCGAGCCCGTCGCCCACGCGCACGCGGCAGGTGGTGCAGCGCGCACGCCCGCCGCACACCGACGCGTGCGGCACGCCGGCGTCGCGCAGTGCCTCCAGAATGCTGCGCCCCACAGGCGCGCTGATCAGGCGGCCGGAGGAATGACGCAGCTGGTAGGTGGCGCCGATGCGCGAGCGCAGCCAGCGCGCAAGCAGCGTGCCGGCGAGCAGCAGCCAGAAGGCGAGCTCGAGCCCGCGGCGCCAGTCGGCGAGCCGCTCGCGCTGCGCCGGCGTCATGCCGGCGAGCTCGACGTTGTACTTCTGCATGCCGCCGACCGCCTCGACGCTCGGCATCAGGGCGAAGCCGGCGGCGACGAAGCCCGACAAGGCGAGCGCCGGCACCAGCAGCGCCGCAGCGAACGCCAGCGGCTGCACGGTCGCATACCAGCGCTTGAGCCGCAGCCAATAGTGCAGGCCAAAGCACAGATGCGACCAGACGATCAGCAGCAGCAGTGACTGGCGCGACGCCGACCAGCTGTCCGACCACAGCAGGCCGACGACGCGCTCGTAGTCGATGTTGTGGCCGAGCAGGCGCCAGGCGAGGCGCGTGCCGACGATATGCCCGATCAGCAACGGCGGCACCGCGAGGCCGAGTGCCAGCTGCGCTGCCTCCCAGAACGGCATGCGCAAGGTAGTGCGCCGGTAGAGTGAGGCGAGCGCCAGCGCGAAGTGCGTCAGCAGCGCGCCGTAGAGCAGCAGCGTGCCCGGCGGGCTGCGCCACCATCCCGCCAGCACCTGCCGCATGCGGTCCATAGCCTCGAACGACACCACGCCGAGCGAATGATTGAGGAAGTGCGGTACGACGAAACAGGCGATCACCAGGCCGGTGATCAGGCGAAGTTTCCTCACCCGCGTCTCACGCCTTCACGACCTTGGGATCCGGTTGGAGATAGCGGCCCCGCGTATCGACGATAAGGACTGCATTTCTAAAAATAAAATCAAAATCAAATAAATCGTGATCCGTAGCCACCAACACCACGTCCTGCTTGCGCAGCAGCTCCGCGCTCAGAACTTCGCTGCGCGCCGGAACCGCGGCGTGCACCGGGTGGCGGATCACGGGCACGTGCGGGTCGCTGAACGCGATCGTCGCGCCCTCGGCCGCGAGCAGCCGCATCAGCTCCAGCGCCGGTGACTCGCGCAGGTCGTCGACGTTTTTCTTGTAGGCAACGCCGAGGACGAGGCAGCGGCTGCCGCGCAGGCGCTTGCCGCGCGCCTCGAGGGCGCCTGCGACCTTGCCGAGCACCCAGTGCGGCATGTTGCTGTTGATCTCGCCGGCAAGCTCGATGAAGCGCGTGTGCACGCCGTAGGCGCGCGCTTTCCACGCCAGGTAGAAGGGGTCGATGGGGATGCAGTGGCCGCCGAGGCCCGGCCCCGGCCAGTAGGGCACGAAGCCAAAGGGCTTGGTGGCGGCAGCGCGGATCACCTCGTGGACATCGATGCCCATGGCGTCGCAGATGATCTTCATCTCGTTGGCGAGGCCGATGTTGACCGCGCGATGCACGTTCTCGAGCAGCTTGACCATCTCCGCGGTGCGCGTCGAGCTGACGGCGACCACGCGCTCGATCGCCGCGCCGTAGAGCGCCTGGCCGGCCTCGAGGCAGGCGGCGGTCGTGCCGCCGAGCACCTTGGGGATGGCGTGCGTCGGGAACTTCTCGTTGCCCGGATCCTCGCGCTCGGGGGAGAAGCAGACGAAAATGTTTTTTCCAGGGATGAGGTTTTTGCTTTTCACCCGGGGGACAATTTCCTCTTCGGTGGTCCCCGGGTAAGTCGTGCTCTCCAGCGATATCAACTGCCCGGAGTGCAGGTAGGGCAGCATGGCATCCGCTGCAGCGCGCACGTAGCTGAGGTCGGGCTCGCGCTTCGGGCCGAGCGGCGTCGGCACGCAGATCAAGATTGCATCGACGCCGGAGATCTCGGAAAACGCCGTGGTGGGGAAGAACGTCTTCTTCAAAACCCCCTTGATGCGATCCCGCCCGTAGCGCTCGATATAGGTCTCGCCCCGCGCGAGCTGCGCCACCCGCTCGGCGTCGGTGTCGATGCCGACGACCTTGAAGCCGCACTCGGCGAAGCGCAGCGCGAGCGGCAGGCCGACATAGCCGAGGCCGACCACCGCGACCACCGCCGAGTGGTCGACAATTTTTCCGAGAAAAGCGTCCTTCATCCCTTGAGCTGCAGGGACTTGTACTCCAGGAATTCCTCCAGGCCGAAGACGCCGGCCTCGCGGCCGTGGCCGGACTGCTTGAAGCCGCCGAAGGGCGCGTTCATGTTGAAGGCGCCGCCGTTGATGTCGATCTGCCCGGCGCGGATGCGCCGCGCGACGCGCTGCGCACGCGCCTCGTCGGCCGACCACACCGCGCCCGCCAGCCCGTAGGGGCTGTCGTTGGCGATGCGCACCGCCTCGTCCTCGTCCTTGTAGGGCAGGATGGCGAGCACCGGCCCGAAGATCTCCTCCTGGGCGATGGCCATGTCGTTGCGCACCTTGCCGAATACCGTCGGCCGGACATAGTAGCCGCCCGCAGGGACGCCTTCGGGTGGCTCGGCGCCGCCAGCGAGGAGCTGCGCACCCTCGGCGACGCCTTTCTTGATATAGCCGCGCACGCGCTCGAGTTGCGCCTTCGAGCTCAAGGGTCCGAGCCGCGTGGATTCGGACAGAGGGTCGCCCGGCGTGAAAGTCTTGGCCGCCTCGGCGGCGAGCTTGGCCGCCTCCTCATAGCGCGCCTGCGGCACGAGCATCCGGGTAAGGGCCGTGCAGGTCTGGCCGGAATTCAGATAGCAGCCGTTGACCGTGCCCTTGACGGCAGCGGCGAGGTCGGCGTCCTCCAGGATCACCGAGGCGCTTTTACCGCCGAGTTCCAGCGCCACGCGCTTCACCCCTTGCGCGGCGAGCTCGGAAATGCGCTTGCCCGCGCGCGTCGAGCCGGTGAAGGAGATCATGTCCACGCCGGGATGGCGCACCAGCGCCTCGCCGGCCTGCGGCCCGTAACCGGTCACCAGATTGAAGACGCCCGCCGGCAGCCCGGCCGCCTCGATCACCTCGGCGAGCGCGAAGGCGTTGAACGGCGCGATCTCGGACGGCTTGAGTACCACGGTGCAGCCGGCGGCCAGCGCCGGAGCAACCTTCAGCGCGATCTGGTGCAGCGGATAGTTCCAGGGCGTGATGGCGAGGACCACACCGACCGGCTCCCGGAGCACGATTGAATTCCCGACTTTTCCTTCAAACGAAAAGTCCTTGAGAAGACGGGCATAGTTCGCGAAATTCGCGACGGGCAGCCCGACCTGAATGCGGCCGGCGAGCTTGACGGGCATGCCGACTTCCTGCGCGATCAGCCTCGCCAGCTCGTCGGCGCGCGCTTTCAGCCCGGCGGAAATCTTTTCGAGGAAGGCGGCGCGCTCCGCCACCGGCACGGCGCCCCAGGGCACAAGGGCCGCCTGGGCGGCGCGAACTGCCGCGTCGGCATCCTTTTCAGCCGCGGCGGGTATCCGTCCCATGACCTCGCCGCTGCCCGCGTTATGCACGTCAATCGTGTCGCCGCCCGACGGCGCGACCCATTTTCCACCGATGAAAAGCTTCTGTTTCACCAACATCCTGCACTCTCCTCAAGTAGAGGGTTATTTTATCCGGCTATACTGCGGCGATGCTCCGAACTACCAAGGCAGTCCTGTGCCGCGAGCTTAACAAGCCTGTCGTCGTAGAAACCATCGGCGTCGACGGGCCCAAGCGCGGCGAAGTCACCGTAAAAATTGCCGCGTGCGGCGTGTGCCACTCCGATTTGTCGGCCACCAACGGCACCATCCCGCTACCGCCGCCTCTGGTGCTCGGCCACGAGGGAGCGGGCGAAGTGGTGGAGGTGGGCGAGGGCGTATCGGATGGAAAAAGCGCGCTCGCCGTCGGCGACCATGTCGTGTCGTCCTTCATCTACATGTGCGGCAAGTGCCGCTTCTGCGCCGCGGGCCGGCCGGTGCTCTGCGTCGACCAGGGCAAGGCGCTCACGACGCCGCCGGAAGGCACGCCGCGCGTGCGCGATGCCGCGGGCAATGCGCTCGGCATCTTCTCGGGCTGCGGCGTGATGGCCGGATACGCGACGTTGTCGGTCGACAACCTGGTGAAAATCGACCCGAAAATTCCGCTCGACCGCGCCGCGTTGGTTGGCTGCGCCGTCACCACCGGCGTTGGCGCGGTCTTCAACACGGCGCGCGTCGAGCCGGGCGCGACGGTCGCGGTGTTCGGCTGCGGCGGTGTCGGCCTGAACGTTATCCAGGGCGCGGCGATCGCCGGCGCCGAGCGCGTCATCGCCATCGACACGCTGCAACCGAAGCTCGACCTGGCGAAGAAGTTCGGCGCCACCGACGGGCTGCTTTTCAACGATGACCTGGTCAAAACCCTGAAAAAAATGACGGGCGGCGGCCCCGACTACGCCTTCGAATGCGTCGGCGCCGGCGCGCTGGCCGAGGCCGCTTACCGCTCGATCCGTCGCGGTGGAAAAGCCGTCATCGTCGGCGTGGCGAAGCCCGGCGACACCACTTCGTTCAAGCCGATGACCATGGTGTTCGAGGAAAAGACGCTGCAGGGCAGCTACTTCGGCTCCTGCGTGCCGCGCATCGATTTTCCGCGCATGTTGCGGCTCTATATGGCCGGCAAGCTCAAGCTCGACGAGCTCATCTCGCGGCGCTACTCGATCGACGAGGCGCCGCAGGCCTTCGCCGACCTCGCCTCGGGCCGCAACGCGCGCGGCGTGATTGTGTTCGCCTGATGGCCCGCATTCTCGTCGTCGACGATCAGCGATCCAACGTCGAAATGCTCGCCGGCGTGCTGCAAGCGCGCGGTTATGAAGTCGTCACCGCCGCTGATGGCGAGGCGGCGCTCGAGCAGGTGCGCGCCGCCAGTCCCGATGTCGTGGTGTCCGATATCCTGATGCCGGGCATGGACGGCTACGACCTGTGCCGGCGGCTGCGCGCCGATCCCGCCACGGCGCTGCTGCCGGTGGTGCTGGTGACCTCGCTCGACCCGCAGGGGGAGCGCATGAAGGGCATCGAGGCCGGCGCCGACGACTTCCTCGCCAAGCCGGTGAACTGGGAGGAGCTGTTCGCTAAGGTGAGATCGCTGCTGCGCGTCAAGGCGCTGCAGGACGAGCTGAAGGGTTGGAACCAGAAGCTCGAGGCGCGCGTCAAGAAGCAGGTGAAGCAGCTCGAGCGCCTTTCGCGCCTCAAGCGCTTCTTCTCGCCCTCGGTGGCCGACGCCATCGCCGCCGGCAGCGAAGAGCTGCTCGAGCCGCACCGGCGCGAGATCACCGCGGTGTTCCTCGACCTGCGCGGCTTCACGTCGTTCACCGACCGCGCCGATCCGGACGAGGTGTTGGATCTCTTGCGTGCCTATCACGCCGCGCTCGGGCGCTCGGTGGACGAATACGGCGCCACCCTCGAGCACTTCGCCGGCGACGGCATCATGATCTTCTTCAACGACCCGCTGCCGGTCGAACGGGCGGCGGAAAAAGCGGTGCGCATGGCGCTCGCGCTGCAGAAGGCCTTCACGCCGATTTCGGCGGCCTGGGCCAAGCTCGGCCACGAGGTCGGTCTCGGCATCGGCATCGCCCAGGGCGAGGCGACGCTCGGCGTGATCGGCTTCGAGAACCGCTGGGAGTACGCGGCCATCGGCAACGTGCCCAACCTCGCGGCGCGCCTGTGCGGCGCGGCGCACGCCGGCGAAATCATCCTCGACGCCCAGACCGAGCACGATGTGGCGCACCTCGCCGAGACCGAGTCGATGGGTAGCCTGACGCTGCGCGGTTTCGGCCAGCCGGTCGCCGCCTTCCGCCTGAAAGCGATTCGCTAGCCGAGCGTGGACGGCGGCGGGTTCCAAGGCACATACTGACCCGCTGTGCTTCGGCGGGGAGGGGGCATGAAGCAAGGCAAACGGCGCGTGGCCGCACCGCGCGGCGCCAGGCTCGCGGCGGCGCTGGGCGAGCGCGACGAGGCGCTCGGCCAGCAAGCGGCTAGCGCCGAGATTCTGCGGCTCGTCGGCAGCTTCCCGGCGGACGTCCAGGTGGTGTTCGACGAGATCGTGCGCCGCGCGGCGCGGCTGTTCGCGCCCTGCAACGTCGGCCTGACGATGCTCGAAGACGGGCTGTTGCATCTGCGGGCGATGGCCGGGCCGCGCATCGCCGCGCTCGATCGCAGGGAAATCGCCTCCGTTTACCCGCTGCCCCACGACCCGGAGCGCGTGCTGACCGCGCAGGTCGTCGCCAATGCAAAGATCCTTGAGATCCCCGACAGCGCGGCGCCCGGCCTGCCGGCGCTGTTCGTGCGGGCGGCCAAGGTCGGCAAGTTCCGCTCGGCGGTGTTCGTGCCGCTGGCGCGCGGCGGTCGGGGCATCGGCGCCCTGGTGCTCAACCATCCGCGGCCCGGATTCCGGCTCAAGCCGCGGCAGCTGGCGTTGCTGCAGACCTTCGCCGACCAGGCGATGATCGCCATCGAAAACGCCCGGCTGATGGACGAGATCCGGGAGAAGACACGCCAGCTCGAAATCGCGAGCCGGCACCAGTCGGAATTCATCGCCAACATGTCGCACGAGCTGCGCACGCCGCTCAACGCGGTGATCGGCTTCGCCGAGGCGCTGCGGGCGAAGATGGTGGGCGAGGTCAACGCGAAGCAGGCGGAGTACCTCGAGAACATCCGATTCGCGGGCGAGCATCTGCTCTCCCTGATCAACGATGTGCTCGATCTCTCCAAGGTGGAGGCCGGGCGCATGGAGCTCGAGCTCTCGCGCTTCGACCTGCCCAGGACCATCGCGCAGGCGATGACGCAGATTCGCCCGCGCGCGCTGGGCGAGGGCATCGAGCTCGCCAAGGAGATCGACCCGCAGCTAAGTGAAATAGAGGCCGACGAGCGAAAACTCAGGCAGGTGCTCCTTAATCTGCTCTCCAACGCCGTCAAATTCACACCTACCGGCGGGAAGGTCGAAGTGACCGCGCGCCGGTCAGCCGATGAGATTCTTATTGCGGTGAAAGACAACGGCATCGGCATCGCCGCGGCAGACCAGGCGGCGCTATTCGAGAAATTCCGGCAGGTCGGCGGCCGGAAGAACGAAGGCACCGGCCTCGGCCTTGCGCTGAGCAAGCGCCTGGTCGAGCTGCACGGCGGCACGCTCGAGGTGAAAAGCGAAGTGGGCAAGGGCTCCACCTTCCGCTTCACTTTGCCGCTGCGTGGCTGACCGGGCCGTAGGCCCGGGTACTATTTACAGCCGAGGCGGCGCTCTTTTTCCTTCACCAGCGCGGTAATCGCGTCGTTCACCGGCGCCGCGACGCCGACGTCCTTGCCGACACGCGGGATCGAGCCATTGATGACGTCGATCTCGGATTTTCTTTTGGCCAGCAGATCTAGGAGCACGGAGGGCTTTGCGTTGGGGATCTTCGACCCGAAATCGCGCACGTAGGCCACCGGGTCGGTGAAACCGAGGCGAATTTTTTTTCGGAGTGCAACGGCATATCCCTCAATCGCGCAGGCGGCGGAAACCTTCGATAGGTCAGGATCGTCCATGACCTCGCCGACCGTGCGTTCGGCGATGGCGCAGGGGCCCGAGTAGGCGCAGTTGCACAGCAGCTTCTCCCACACCAGCTGATCGATGTCGTCGAACAGCTTCACGCGGAAACCGCCGCTCTTCCAGATCTCCTCGACCGCCTCCAGGCGCGGGGTAATCGGCCCATCGAACTCTCCTAGGCGCACCAGTTCCATGCCGTTATGGTGCGCGTGGCCCGGACCTTTCATGGAAGCGCCGAAGCCGCCGACGACGCCGACCATGACTCGTTGTTTTCCCAGAACAGAAGCAGCGGCATCCGGGCCGCCGAGGCCGTTCTGAATCGAGAGAACGGGAGTTTCTTTTCTTAATAGAACAGAAATACTTTTTGCAGCGTCAGCGACGTGCATGGCTTTCGTCGCGAGGATCACCAGATCGCACGGACCCGCGTCATTCGGATCGGTCGTCGCGTGGACCTTGACGGTGCGGTCGCCCGACTTGCCTTCGAGCCGCAGGCCGTTCGAGCGCATGGCCTCGACGTGCTCGCGCCAGCGGTCGATGGCCCAGACTTCGTGGCCCGCCGAAGCGAGCAGCCCGGCGTACACCGAGCCCATCGCCCCGGTGCCGACGATGGCGATCTTCAGTGCACCACCTCGAACAGGCCCGCCGCCCCCATGCCGCCGCCGATGCACATGGTGACCACCACCAGCTTCGCGCCGCGGCGCCGGCCCTCGATCAGGGCGTGGCCGACCAGGCGGGCTCCGGACATGCCGTAGGGGTGGCCGACGGCGATGGCGCCGCCGTTGACGTTGAGCTTGTCGTTGGGGATGCCGATACGGTCCCGGCAATAGATCACCTGCACGGCGAACGCCTCGTTCAGCTCCCACAGGTCGATGCTCGATACGCTCTTGCCCGCCTGCTGCAGGAGCTTGGGCACCGCGAACACCGGGCCGATGCCCATCTCCTTGGGGTCGCAGCCGGCGACCGCGAAGCCGCGAAATATTCCAAGGGGCTTCAAACCCCGCCGCGCGGCTTGCTGGTCACTCATGACGACGGCCGCCGAAGCACCGTCGGAGAACTGGCTGGCGTTGCCGGCGGCGATGCAGCCGCCTTCGATCGCCGGCTTGATCTGCGACAGGCCCTGGTAGGTGGTGTCGGGGCGGATGCCTTCGTCCTCGGCGGCGGTCACCTCCTTCATCGCCTCGGCGCCGGTGCTCTTATCCACCACCTTCATCTTGGTGGTGATCGGCACGATCTCGTCCTTGAACCGGCCCTCGGCGCGCGCCTGGGCGGCGCGCGTCTGGCTCTGCACGCCGTATTCGTCCTGCTTCTCGCGCGAGATGGCGTATTTCCGCGCCACGTATTCCGCGGTCTGCAGCATCGGCCAGTAGGTCTCCGGATGGTGGCGGTGCAGCCACTCGTCCTGGAAGTGGTGCTTGTTCATCTCCTGCTGCACCAGCGAAATCGACTCGATGCCGCCGGCGACGAACACGTTGCCCTCGCCGGAGAGCACCCGCTGCGCGGCGAGCGCGATGGTCTGCAGGCCCGAGGAGCAGAAGCGGTTCACTGTCATGCCGGGCACGGATTGCGGGCAGCCGGCGCGGATGGCGATCTGGCGCGCGATGTTCCAGCCGGTGGCGCCCTCCGGGTTGGCGCAGCCGATGATCACGTCCTCGACCTCGTCGGCGTCGACCTTGGCGCGCTCGAGCGCCGCGTGCACCACGTGGCCGCCCATCTTCGCGCCGTGCGTCATGTTGAGCGCGCCGCGCCAGCTCTTGCACAACGGCGTGCGTGCGGTGGAAACGATGACAGCCTCAGTTCCGTTGCTATTCATTGAATCTCCCTCCTTTCTTGGCCAGCTTCACCAGCAGCGGCGCCGGCTTCCACACCGCGCCCTGGTAGCCCTTCTGGAAGCCCTCGATCGATTTCAGCACCTTGTCCAGGCCGACCGTGTCGGCGTAGAACATCGGCCCGCCGCGGTAGGGCGGGAAGCCATAGCCGGTGAGGTACACCATGTCGATGTCGGAGGCGCGCAGCGCGATGCCTTCCTCGAGGATGTGCGCGCCTTCGTTGACCAGCGCGTAGATCAGCCGCTCGACGATCTCCTCGTCGAGAATCGGGCGCGGCTTGAGCTTGATTTCCGCCCGGTAGGCCTCGAGGATGTCCTGCACCGCGTCGTCCGGAATCGGCTTGCGGTTGCCGGCTTCATATTTGTAGAAGCCCTTGCCCGTCTTCTGGCCGAAGCGGCCCTGCTCGCAGATGCGGTCGGCGATTTTCGAGTAGACGAAATCCGGCCGTTCCTGGTAGCGCCGCTTGCGGATTTCCCAGCCGATGTCGTTGCCTGCCATGTCGTACATGGTGAACGGTCCCATCGCCAGGCCGAATTTCGCCGCCGCGGCGTCCACCTGCTGCGGGCTGGCGCCCTCGTCGAGCAGGAACAGGCTCTGCTGGCCGTATTTTTCCAGCATGCGGTTGCCGATGAAGCCGTCGCACACGCCCGACACCACCGGCACTTTCTTCAGCGTCTTGCCGAGCTTCATGGTGGTGGCGAGCACGTCCTTCGCCGTCTGCTTGCCGCGCACCACCTCCAGCAGGCGCATGACGTTGGCCGGCGAGAAGAAGTGCGTGCCGATCACGTCCTGCGGCCGCTGGGTGACCGCGGCGATCTGGTCGACGTCGAGCGTCGAGGTGTTGGTGGCGAGGATGGCGCCGGGCTTGGCGATGGCGTCGAGCTTGCGGAAGGTGTCCTGCTTCACGTCCATGCGCTCGAACACGGCCTCGATGACGATATCCGCATTCTTGATGTCATCGAGCTGAACGGATTTTTTGATCAGGGCGAGGCGCTTGTCCATCTCCTCCTGCTTCAGGCGGCCCTTGGCCACCGTCGCGGCGTAATTCTTGAAGATGGTGTCGAGGCCCTTGTCCACCGCGGCCTGGTTGACGTCGAGCAGCGTCACCGGGATGCCGGCGTTGGCGAAGTTCATGGCGATGCCGCCGCCCATGGTGCCGGCGCCGATCACCGCGGCGCTCTTCACCGGGCGCACCGCGGTGTCCTCCGGCACGTCGGGGATCTTGGCGGTCTGCCGCTCGGCGAAGAAGGCGTGCCGCAGCGATTTCGACTCGGTGGTGGCGACGAGATGGGCGAAGCGCTCGCGTTCCACCTTGCGGCCCTCCTCGAAGGGCAGGCTTACCGCCGCCTCGATGCAGGCGACGATCTCGAGCGGTGCCGGGTAGCCGCGCGAAGCCTTTCCCACCTCCTCGCGCACCTTGGCGAAGAAGGCCTTCGGATCGCCCTCGACCCTGGCGTCATAGTCGCGGATGCGCTTGAGGGGCTTGTGCACGTTTCTCTTGGCAAACGAAAGGGCGAATTCGAGCAGGTCGCCCTGGGCGATCTCGTCGACCAGGCCGTATTCCTTCGCCTTCTCGGCCGAGATGAAATGGCCGGTGGTCATCAGCTTCACCGCCTCGGCCACCGGCAGGATGCGCGGCAGGCGCTGCGTGCCGCCGGAGCCCGGCAGGATGCCGAGCTTCACTTCCGGCAGGCCGAGCTGCGATTTCGGCGCCGCCACGCGATAGTGGCAGGCGAGGGCGAGCTCGAGGCCGCCGCCGAGCGCAAAGCCGCCGATGGCGGCGATGAGCGGCTTTTTCATCGCGTCCTGCGCGTCGTTGACGTCGGGCAGGTCGGGCTTCTCGCGCTTCTGGTTGAACTCGCGGATGTCGGCGCCACCGGAGAAGAACTTGGCCGAGCCGATGATCACCACGGCCTTGACGGTGTCGTCGGACTGCGCCTTCTTCAGGCACTTGAGGATGCCGGCGCGCAAGGCGTTGCCCAGGCCGTTGACCGGCGGATTGTTCATGGCGATGACGGCCACGCCGTCGTGGACCGAATACTGCGCCGGGTCACTCATGAAAATGGAGTCGCTTCACTTATTTCCGGGTCTTGCCGTGGGTGTCCCGATTCTAATCGGTAAAATGCCCGGCGAGAGGAGGGAGCCCTTGGAATCACTGGCCAGTGAGGCGCTGCTGCGCGTCGAGGGCGTCAGCGTGCGCTTTGGGGGCATCGTGGCGCTCGACGGCGTGTCGTTCGGCGTCGCCCCGGGCCGCATTGTCGGCCTGATCGGTCCCAACGGCGCGGGCAAGACCACGCTGTTTAATTGCGTCTCGCGCCTCTACGAATGCGACAGCGGCGACATCCGCTTCGACGGCCGGTCGCTGCTGGCCGTGGCGCGCCACCGCGTCGCCGGCCTCGGCATCGGCCGCACCTTCCAGAACCTCGCGCTGTTCCGCAGCATGACGGTGCTCGAGAACGTGATGGTTGGCCACCATTGCCGCACGCGCAGCGGCTTCTTCGCCAACGCGCTGCGCCTGCCGGCGGCGGCACGCGAGGACCGCGCCGCCCGCGCGCGCGCCGGCGAACTGATCGAAGCGCTGTCGCTGGGAGCGGTGGCGGGCAGCGTGGTCGCGGCGCTGCCGTTCGGCACGCAGAAGCGCGTCGAGCTTGCGCGCGCGCTCGCCGCGGAGCCGCGCCTGCTGCTGCTCGACGAGCCGGCGAGCGGACTCAATCACGAGGAGGTCGAGACGCTCGGCGACCTGGTGCGCGACGTGCGCAGCCGCTTCCATCTCACCGTGCTCCTGGTCGAACATCACATGGGACTGGTGATGCGCATCTCCGACCGCGTGGTGGCGCTCAATTTCGGCCGCGTCATCGCCGAGGGCACCCCGGACGAGGTGCAACGCCATGCGGATGTCGTGCGCGCATATCTCGGAACATGAGCGGGGAACCCGAATGCTTCTTGAAGTGAAAAATCTTCATGCAGGGTATGGCCAGACGCAGGTCCTGCATGCCATGGACTTCACCCTCGAGAAAGGCTCGATCACGGCGCTGCTCGGCGCCAATGGCGCCGGCAAGACGACGACGCTGCGCGCGGTGTGCGCCATGGTGAAAACCCGCGGCGAAATCCGCTTCGACGGCCGGCGCATCGACGGCGAAAGCACCGAAGACATCGTGCGCCTCGGCGTGGCGCACGTCCCCGACGGCCGCGGCACCTTCCTCCACCTGAACACCGAGGAGAACCTGCGCCTTGGCGCCTATACGCGACGCGGGCGCGCGGCGATCGAGTCCGACCTCGAGCGCGTGTTCGGCTATTTTCCGCGCCTGCGCGAACGCCGCCGCCAGCAGGCGGGCACGCTCTCCGGCGGCGAGCAGCAGATGCTCGCGGTCTCGCGCGCGCTGATGCTGCGTCCCAAGCTGATGCTGCTCGACGAGCCGTCGTTCGGGCTCGCGCCGCTGCTGGTGCGGGAACTGTTCGCCATCCTGCGGGAGATCCGCAGCCACGAAGGCGTCAGCATGCTGCTGGTCGAACAAAACGCCGCCATGGCGCTCGAGCTCGCCGACCAGGCCTACCTCATCGAGACCGGGCGCGTCGTACTTTCCGGCACCGCCGCTTCCCTGCAGCGGGATGATGCGGTCAGAAAGTCCTATCTCGGCTACTGATGGATGCCCTTTTCCACCAGGTGCTGGCCGGGCTTGCGACCGGCGGCATCTATGCCAGCCTGGCGCTCGCGCTGGTGATGATCTACCAGGCGACCCACCTGGTGAACTTCGCGCAGGGCGAGATGGCGATGTTCGCCACCTATATCGCATGGACGCTGCTCGATGCCGGCATGCCCTACTGGCCGGCGTTCTTTCTGACGATCGTGATTTCCTTTTTCATCGGCGTGCTGATCGAAAGAATCGTCATCCGGCCGGTGGAAGACGCGCCGGTGCTCGGCGTGGTGGTGGTGTTCATCGCGCTGCTGGTGATTCTCAACAGTGTGGCTGGCTGGATCTACACCTACACCATCAAGCCGTTTCCCAGCCCGTTTCCGAAGGAGGCGCTGTTCGGCATCCGCTACATGTCGCCGCACGAACTCGGCGCAATCGGCGTGACGCTGGTGGTGCTGGCGCTGCTGTACGTCTTCTTCCGCTTCACGCCGCTCGGCCTGGCGATGCGCGCGGCGGCGCAGAACCCGGCCTCGGCCCGCCTGGTCGGCATCCGCGTCGGCTGGATGCTGGCGCTCGGCTGGGGCCTCGCCGCGGCGATCGGCGCGGTCGCCGGCATGATGGTGGCGCCGATCGTGCGCTGGTCGGCGGCATCGACAATCCGGGCGGCGCGGTGGCGGGCGGCTTCCTGGTCGGCGTGCTGGAGAACGTGCTCGGCGCGTTCGTCATCGGCAACGAGCTCAAGCTCTCGGTGGCGCTGGTGCTGATCATCGCCGTGCTGCTGGTGCGGCCCTCGGGCTTCTTCGGCAAGGTGCACGTCACCCGGGTATGAAGAAGATTTTTCTAATCCTGGCTTTGCTGGTGGTCGCCTGCGCGCTGCCGTTCGTGGTGAGCAATTACCGCACCTTCCAGCTCACGCTGGTGCTGGTGTACGCGATCGCGCTGCTCGGCCTCAACATCCTTACCGGCTACAACGGGCAGATTTCGCTCGGCCACGGCGCGTTCTACGCGCTTGGCGCGTACTGCGCCGCGATCCTGATGGCCAAGGCGGGCTGGCCTTACTGGGCGACGCTGCCGGCCGCCGGCGCCGTGTGCCTGGTCGCCGGCTTCCTGTTCGGCTTGCCGGCGCTGCGGCTGGAGGGCTTGTATCTCGCGCTGGCGACCTTCGCGCTCGGTGTGTCGATGCCGCAACTGCTCAAGTATCACCACCTCGAGAAATGGACCGGCGGCGTGCAGGGCATCGTCATCGCCAAGCCGGAGGCGCCTGCCTTTTTTTCCTGGGTGGGCCTGCCGCTCAATCCGGACCGCTGGCTGTACTTCTTCACGCTGGCGGTGGCGGTGGCGATGTTCGCGCTCGCCTGGAACCTGCTGCGCGGGCGCGTCGGGCGCGCGCTGACGGCGATCCGCGACCAGCACGTCGCCGCCGAGGCGATGGGCATCCACAGCGCGCTCTACAAGTCGGCCGCGTTCGGCGTCTCGGCCCTATACACCGGCGTCGCCGGCGCGCTCGGCGCCATCGCCGTGCAGTTCGTCGCGCCCGACAGCTTCAACATCTTCCTCTCGCTCGCGCTGCTGGTCGGCATCGTGGTCGGCGGCCTGGCGTCCATCCCGGGCGCGCTGTATGGCGCCCTTTTCATCCAGTTCGTCCCCAACATCGCGGACGAGATTTCGAAGGCCGCGCCGTGGGCGATTTTCGGCCTGTTCCTGCTAGGATTCGTCTACCTGATGCCGACCGGCGTCGCAGGCGCGATCCGGCTGCTTACTGCAAGGAGGAGATCACCATGAAGCGCAGCATCGCCTTTCTAGCAATTTCGTTTTGTTTGGCACTGCCGGCAGCCGCGCAGAAGAAGTATGACCCGGGCGCGTCCGACACCGAGATCAAGATCGGCAACACCAACCCGTACAGCGGGCCGGCGTCGGCCTACGGCACTATCGGCAAGTCGATCGCCGCGTACTTCCGCATGCTGAACGACGCCGGCGGCATCAACGGCCGCAAGGTCAGCTTCGTCACCTACGACGACGGCTACAGCCCGCCGAAGACCGTCGAGATGGCGCGCAAGCTGGTCGAGCAGGACGAGGTGCTGTTCGTGTTCCAGACGCTCGGCACGCCGTCGAACACCGCGATCCACCAGTACATGAACATGAAGAAGGTGCCGCAGATGCACGTCGCCACCGGCGCCACCAAGTGGAACGACCCCCAGGGCCATCCCTGGACCATGGGCTGGCAGCCGAACTACCAGTCCGAGGCGAAGATCTACGCGCAGCACATCATGAAGACCAAGCCGAACGCGAAGATCGCCGTGCTCTACCAGAACGACGACTACGGCAAGGACTACCTCAAGGGCTTCCACGACGGCCTCGGCGACCGGAAGAGCATGATCGTCAAGGAGGTCTCCTACGAGGTCAGCGACCCGACGGTCGACTCGCAGATCGTGCAGCTGCAGGCCTCCGGTGCCGACGTGTTCTTCAACATCACCACGCCGAAGTTCGCGGCGCAGGCGATCCGCAAGGCCTACGACATCGGCTGGAAGCCGGTGCAGTACCTCAACAACGTCTCGATCGGCATCGGCTCGGTGCTGACCCCGGCGGGCCTCGACAAGTCGGTCGGCCTGATCACCTCGGCCTACCTCAAGGAGCCCACCGACAAGCAGTTCGAGAACGACCCGTCGATCGTGCGCTGGCGCGAGTTCATGAAGAAGTATTACCCGGACGGCAGCCTGATCGACAACCTGAACGTCTACGGCTACTCCGTGGGGCAGACCATCGCGCAGGTGCTGCGCCAGTGCGGCGACAACCTGACGCGCGAGAACGTCATGCGCCAGGCGGCCAACATGAAGGCCTACCGGGTCGACACGCTGCTGCCCGGTGTCATGGTCAGCACGGCGGCCGACGACTTCGCGCCGATCGAAGCGGTGCAGCTGCAGCGCTTCAGCGGCAAGGAGTGGGTGCGCTTCGGCGAAGTGCTGGGCCGCTGAGCAGCGGGCGCCAGCCCATGCAAGGCCTGATGATGGACATGCCGCTGCTGATCAGCGGCCTGCTCCGGCACGCCGCGCGGCACCACGCCGACGGCGAGATCGTGTCGAAAAACGTCGACGGCAGCCTGCACCGCTACGGCTATGCCGCCGCGCACGTCCGGGCGCAGAAGCTCGCCAATGCGCTCCAGCGCCTCGGCGTGCAGCCGGGGGACCGCGTGGCGACGCTGGCGTGGAACGGCTTCCGGCACTTCGAGATCTATTACGCCGTGGCCGGCTCGGGCGCGGTGATCCACACCATCAATCCGCGCCTGTTTCCCGACCAGATCACCTACATCGCCAACCACGCGGAAGACAAGCTGCTGTTCTATGACACGACGTTCGCGCCGCTGGTGGAGAAGATTCGACCGCAGCTGACGAGCGTCAAGGCCTTCATCGCGCTGTCCGATCCCTATGAAGACCTGATCCGTGGCGAACCGGAATCGTTCGCCTGGCCCGAATTCGACGAGCGCACCGCTGCCTGCCTCTGCTACACCTCGGGCACGACCGGCAATCCGAAGGGCGCGCTCTACAGCCACCGCTCGACCATGATCCATGCCTACGCCGCGGCGCTGCCCGACACGCTCAACATCTCGGCGCGCGAGGTGGTGCTGCCGGTGGTGCCGATGTTCCACGTCAACGCCTGGAGCCTGCCGTACTCGTGCGCCATGGTGGGCGCGAAGATGGTGTTTCCCGGCCCGCACCTCGACGGCAAGAGCGTCTACGAGCTGTTCGAGACGGAAGAGGTGACGCTGAGCGCGGGCGTGCCGACGGTATGGCTGGGGCTGCTCAATTACATGAAGGAAAACAAGCTGCGCTTCTCCACGCTCAAGCGCACCGTGATCGGCGGCTCGGCCTGCCCGCCCGCCATGCTGCGCGCCTTCCAGGACGAGCACGGCGTGCAGGTGCTGCACGCCTGGGGCATGACCGAGATGAGCCCGCTCGGCTCGGCCGGCACCTTCAAGGGCAAGCACCTCAAGCTGCCCAAGGAGGAGCGCGACGCCTGGCAGCACAAGCAGGGCCGCGCCATCTTCGGCGTCGACATGCGCATCGTCGGCGAGGACGGCGGCGAGCTGCCCTGGGACGGCAAGGCCTTCGGCGATCTGCAGGTGCGCGGCCCGTGGGTGATCAAGCGCTATTTCAAGGGCGATGGCGGCGACCCGCTGCGCGAGGGCTGGTTTCCCACCGGCGACGTCGCCACCATCGACCCCGACGGCACCATGCATATCACCGACCGCTCGAAGGACGTCATCAAGTCGGGTGGCGAGTGGATCAGCTCGATCGACCTGGAGAACATCGCGGTGGCCCACCCGGCAATCGCGGAAGCCGCGGTCATCGGCGTCAAGCACGCGAAATGGGACGAGCGCCCGGTGGTAGTGGCGGTGAAGAAGCCGGGCCAGGAGGTTTCCAAGGCGGAGCTGCTCAAGTTCTACGAGGGCAAGATCGCCAAGTGGTGGATGCCCGACGACGTGCTGTTCGTGCCCGAGCTGCCGCACACGGCGACCGGCAAGCTCTCCAAGCTCACGCTGCGCCAGCAGCTCAAGGACTACAAGCTTGATCAACGTTAGGACGGAAAACCGCGTCGCGCGTATCGAGATCGCGCGGCCGGAAAAGAAAAACGCCCTGACCGCGGCCATGTACGCGCAGTTGACCGACGCGCTGGCGGCCGCGGGCAAGGACCCGCAGGTGCGCGCTGTACTGCTGCATGGCAGCCGCGACTGCTTTACGTCGGGCAATGATCTGTCCGACTTCCTCAAGCGCAAGCCAGGGGAGACTTCGCCAGTGTTCGGATTGTTCCAGGTGCTGCCGGCGATGGAGAAGCCCGTAGTCGCCGCCGTTGGCGGACCGGCGGTGGGCATCGGCACGACCCTGCTGCTGCACTGCGACCTGATCTACGCCACGGCCGCTGCGCGCTTCCAGCTGCCCTTCGTGCCGCTCGGTATCGTGCCCGAGTTCGGCTCGACGCTGTTGCTGCCCCAGCTCGCGGGTTACCAGCGCGCCGCCGAGCTGCTGCTGCTCGGCCAGCCGTTCACCGCTGAAAAGGCGAAGGAAGCGGGGATCGTGAACGAAATTGTCACCGAGGAATCACTGCTCGAACGAGCCGAGCAGGCGTGCCAGGCGCTCGCCGCGCTACCACCCGAGTCCATCCGCTTGACCAAAAAGCTGCTGAAGTCCACCCATGCGAAGGTGGTGAGCGAACGCATCACGGAGGAAGGGCGCCTGTTCATGGAGCGCCTCGCTTCGCCCGAGGCGAAAGAAGCGATGAGCGCCTTCCTGGAGAAGCGCAAGCCTGATTTCTCGCGCTTCTAGAATCGCCGCTGCGTTGCTCGTGGCGGTCGACGTCGGGCACTACCACGCCGAACCGGGCGTGATTTCCGCCAGCGGCATTCCTGAATTCGAATTTAATTTGAAATTGGCCAACGAGGTAAGGCTATATCTTGAGCAATCGGACCTGCAAGTCCGCATGATCGGCGAGAAGGGCAATATCGTTTTCCTCAACCATCGCACGCGCGCCGCCGCTGGCGCCGACCTGTTCGTCTCCATCCACCATGACTCGGTGCGCGAGTATCTGCTGGCGAAGCGCGACGAATTCGCCGGCTTCTCGCTGTTCGTGTCGCGGCACAACCCGCGGCTCGAGCAGAGCCTCGCGTGCGCCAGCGCCATCGGCGCCGAGTTGCGCGGCGCCGGCTTCACGCCGTCGCGCTATCATGCCGACCCGGTCATCGGGGAGAATCGTCCCTTCGCGGACGAGACCAACGGCGTGCATTACTACGACAACCTGGCGGTCGGCAAGACCGCGTCCATGCCCGCGGTGCTGGTGGAAGCCGGCGTCATCGTCAACCGGCGCGAGGAGGCGCAGCTCCTCGATCCCGCCGTGCGCGGCCGCATTGCGCAGGCGATTGCGCGCGGCGTGCGCCGCTGCCTCGCATGAAAGCGCTGCTGCTGCTCGTCGCCCTGGCGGCTGCGTTGCCGGCGCGCGCCGACCTCTACCGCTGGATCGACCCGGAAACGGGCTCGGTGAAGTTGTCCAACCTGCCGCCACCGTGGTTCGGCGACGCCGAGCGCGAAGCGCGCTCGCCGAAAGTGGACGTGATCAGCGGCCCGTCGCAAGGCGCACCGGCGCCGGCCGAGAGGCCGGCGGCGGCGCGAACGCCGGCGGCGCTGGAGGCGAACTGGCGCGTGCTGCTGCGGGAATTGGACTCGCTGCCGCAGCGGCCGGAGGTCGAGCGCTCGGCCCTGGCAATCCAGCAGAAGCTGCGCGCCTACGAGGCGTTGCGCGCCGAGCTCGACCGCGCCGACCCGGCGGGCGCGACGCGGCGCCGCCCCGAGGAAACGCCGGTGCTCGAGCGCCTGATCAAGGGACTGCAGGAGAAGGCGCGGTGAAGATCCGCGACCTCGAGCGCCGCGTCGGCGAGGAAGTGGGCGTCTCGCCCTGGATTGCGGTGACGCAGGAGCGCATCGACGGTTTCGCCCGCGCCATCGAGGATTTCCAATGGATCCACGTCGACCGCGAGCGCGCCAAGGCCTCGCCCTTCGGCGGCACCATCGCGCACGGCTTCCTCACGCTGTCGCTGCTGTCGCACCTGTCGGAGCTGACCTTCTCGTACAGCGACCGGCGCATGGGCATCAATTACGGACTCAACCGCGTGCGCTTCACCGCGCCAGTGCCTTCGGGTGCGCGCGTGCGCGCGCGCTTTACCCTGGCGGGCTACGACCCGCTCGACGGCAACGGCGTGCAGCTCACCTGGAACACCGTGGTCGAGCTGGAAGGATCGGCGAAACCCGCGCTGGTGGCGCAATGGCTGGGGAGGCACTACTTCTGATGATGCGATGGAAACAGAAACCGCCGGGCTCGAACTGGGGCGAGTTCGGGCCGGACGACCAGCGCGGGCGCATGAACTACGTCACGCGCGAAAAGGTGCTGCAGGGCGTAGCCGAAGTAAAGGAAGGCATCAGCTTCTGCCTGTCGCTGCCCCTCGACTACCCGGGCGGCAACGTGCTCAATCCCCGCCGCCTGCCGCCACGCCTGGCGGCGACCTCGCGCGAAGGCAAGCAGTTCTTCTGCCGGCCGCTGGCGGACTACAACGCGCAGATGACCGACGTCATCTGCGACGACCAGGTGCTGATGGCGTTGCAGTATTCGACGCAATGGGACTCGTTCGCGCACGTCGGCAGCCGCTTCGACGCCGACGGCGACGGCAAGGCCGAGCTGGTCTTCTACAACGGCTTTCGCGCCGGCGAGCATATCGTGCCTGCTGCGGACAAGAAAAATGAAACCTGGGATCGCTACGAAGGCAGCGAAGCCAAGGCGCTCGGCATCCAGAATCTCGCCGAGCACGGCGCCCAGGGGCGCGGCGTGCTGATCGATTTGCACTTTCACTTCAAAAGACAGCGAAAAGCGGTCGGCTATGACGACCTGATGCGGGTGCTCGACCAGGACAAAGTCGTGGTGGAGAAGGGCGACATGGTGTGCCTGTACACCGGATTTGCGGATTTTCTTCTGGAATTCAAAAAACAACCCGATGCCAAGCTGGTGCACGAAACCTGCTCGGGACTCAATGGCCGCGACGACAAGCTGCTGCAGTGGATCTCCGATTCCGGGCTCGCCTGCCTGATCGCCGACAACTACGCGGTGGAGCTGATCGCCACCGCGCTCACCGACCCGCTGCCAAAGACCCAGCCCTGGCTGCCGCTGCACGAGCACTGCCTGTTCAAGAACGGCATCCACCTCGGCGAGATGTTCTACCTGCGCGAACTGGCGCATTGGCTGCGCGAACACCGGCGCAACCGCTTCCTGCTCACCGCGCCGCCGCTGCGCCTGCCCGGCGCAGTCGGCTCGCCGCCCGCGCCGGTGGCCACGGTATGAAAGTGGCTCTGGTCACTGGCGGCAATTCGGGGATGGGCGAAGCCACCGTCAAAGAACTGACCCGGCGCGGTTGGCAAGTCGCGGCCATGGCGCGCACCAAAGTCCCAAAGGAGTTCCGGGGCGATGTCACGCAAGACGGCGACTGCCGCCGCGTGGCCAAGGCTGTGCTCGACAAGTGGGGACGCATCGACGCGCTGGTGAACAGCGCCGGCACCACCAAGTTCGTGAAGCACGAGGACCTCGAGGGGCTATCCGCCGACGACATCCTGGGCATCTTCCGCGTCAACCTGGTTGGTCCCTTCCAGATGATCCGCGCCTGCGCGCCGGCGCTGAAGACTTCGCGCGGCTGCGTAGTCAATCTCTCGTCGGTCGCATCGCTCCTCGGCACGGGGTCTTCCATCGCCTACGCCGCCTCCAAGGCTGCGCTCGACACCATGAGCTTCTCGCTCGCGCGGGCGCTCGGGCCGGAAGTGCGCGTCAACGTGGTCGCGCCCGGCTACGTGAAGACCGCCTGGCAGGTGTCGGCGCACGGTGCGGCGGGCGCCGACGAGCTGGAGCGCCGCTACGCCGAAAGGGCGCCGCTCAAGGCCGCAGCCAAGGCAGAAGAGGTCGCCGAAGCCATCGCCTGGGTGGTCGAGGCCGGGCGTGCCATCACCGGCCAGATCCTCTATGTCGACGGCGGCATGCACATCGCCTCGCCGCGTTGAATTTCTTTGATTACATCATCGTCGGCGCCGGTTCCGCCGGATGCGTTCTGGCGAATCGTCTTTCAGCAGATTCCCGGAAAAACATTCTGTTGCTGGAAGCCGGTCCCCGGGACCGGGATCCCTGGATTCAGGTGCCGCTGGGCTACGGCAAGCTCTTCAGCCGGCGCGACGTCAACTGGAGCTACGAATCCGAGCCCGAGCCGACGCTCGGCGGGCGGCGCATCTTCACGCCGCGTGGCAGGGTGCTGGGCGGCTCCTCGTCGATCAACGGGCTGGTCTATATCCGCGGCCAGCCCGCCGACTACGACGGCTGGGGCATCCCCGGCTGGGGCTTCGCCGACCTGCAGCCTTACTTCGAGCGCGCGGAGAAAAAGCTGCAGGTTTCGGACCTCGAGCGCCACGAGCTGGCCGACGCGTTCATCGCCTCGGCGGTCTCGCTCGGCGTGCCGCGTAACGACGATTTCAACGGCGCGCGCCAGGAGGGCGCCGGCTACTACCGCGCCACCGCGCACCGCGGGCGCCGGCGCAGCACCGCCGTCGCCTACCTGCGCGAGGCGGAGCGCCGTTCGAACCTGAAGGTCGAGGTCAACGCGCTGGTGACGAAAGTTCTTTTTGAGGGAAATCGTGCAGTTGGAATTTCCTATCTGAAAAATAAAATCCCTTTTTCCATAAAAGCAAAACAGATCCTCCTGTGCGGCGGTAGCTTCAATTCGCCGCAGTTGCTGCAGCTTTCCGGCGTCGGGCCGCGCGCGCTGCTCGAGCGCCACGGCATTCCGGTGGTGCTCGATGCGCCCGGCGTCGGCGCGGCTCTGCAGGACCATTTCTATGTGCGCACCTTCTGGCGCTGCAACCGGCCGATCACCCTGAACGACGACCTGCGGAGCCTGTGGCGCAAGGCCGGCATCGGATTGCAGTATTTGCTGATGAAGAAGGGTCCGCTGACGGTCGCGGCCGGGCAGGCGGCGGCCTTCGTGCGCACGCGCCCGGAGCTCGAGGGACCCGACGCGCAGATCTATTTCATCAATTTCTCGACGGCGCGGCGCGGCGGCGTGCTGCACCCGTTCTCCGGCTTCACCCTGTCGGTCTCCCAGCTGCAGGTGGAGTCGCGCGGCTCGGTAGCGATCCGCTCGGCCGATCCGCGCGAGGCGCCGGCAATCCGCTACAACTACCTCGCCACCGAGCGCGACCGGCGCGTGATGGTGGAAGGGTTGAAGCTCATCCGCCGCATCGCCGCGGCGCCGCCGCTGCGCGACTACATCGATGCGGAATTTACGCCCGGCCCCGCGGTGCGAAGCGACGAGGACTGGCTCGCCTTCAGCCGCGAGACCGGTGACACGGTGTTTCATCCCACCTCGACGTGCCGGATCGGTTCTGTTGTGAATGAAGGATTAGATCTCCTCGGTATTGAAAATCTCAGGATCGTCGACGCTTCGGTGATGCCCTCGGTGCCCTCGGGGAATATCAATGCCGCGGTCGTCGCCATGGCGGAGAAGGCTGCCGACCTGATCAAGGCGGATACTTGAGCCATGTGGGAAGGCGCTGCAATCGTTCTGATCGTGGCCGGCGCGTTGCTTTGGGCCGACAGCCTGCGCGCCCGCGAGCGCGCGGTGCAGGCCGGTCGCAGGGCCTGCGAGCGCTATGACCTGCAATTTCTCGACGATACGGTGTCCTTTGCCCGCTTGCGGCTGGGCCGGGATGATGAAGGCCAGTTGAAGATCGCCCGCACCTACACCTTCGAGTTTTCCGACACCGGGAACAACCGGCGCCACGGCGCCATCGTGATGCTGGGCGGCGAGCTGGCCGACCTGAAGCTCGAGCCTTACCGCCTTCAATGAACTGGCTCGACGGCAAGGTAATCGCGAACCGGCACTGGACCGGCAGCCTGTTCTCGCTGCGCATCGAGGCGCCGCCGCTCGCGTTCGAGGCCGGGCAGTTCGTGCGCATCGCGCTGCCGGCGGGCGGCGAGCTGGTGGCGCGGCCCTTTTCCTTCGTCAATCCGCCGCAGGACCCGGTGCTCGAATTCTATGGCGTGGTGGTGCCGGAAGGACCTCTTTCGCCCGGCCTCGCGCGGCTGCAGACAGGCGAGCGCCTGCAAGTAGCGTCCAATCCCGCCGGATTTCTCGTGCTCTCCGAGCTGCCGGACGCCGAAACGCTGTGGCTGCTGTCCACCGGTACCGGCATTGCGCCGTTTCTTTCGATATTGAGGACGGCGGTGCCGTGGCAGCGGTTCAAGAAGGTGGTACTGGTGCACGCCGTTCGCCGCGCCGAGGAACTGGTCTATCAGGAGCTGATTCTTGAATTCAAAAAACAAAAGGCATTTCGCCACGTGAGCTTCGTCAGCCGGGAACCACATGCCAGCTCGCTCGCGGGCCGCATCCCGGCGGCGATCGTCGACGGCCGGCTGGAAGACGCCGCGGGCGCGCAGTTCTCGGCGCAGTCGCAGGTCATGCTCTGCGGCAATCCCGCCATGCTCAAGGACGCCCAGGCGGCGCTGGTGGCGCGCGGCCTGCGCAAGCACCGGCGCCGCAGCCCAGGCCAGATCACGGTGGAGAGCTTCTGGTGAGACGCCTTGCCGCAGCGCTAACGCTGCCTGCAGCACTCGCGCTCTCAGCGCTCGCAGGCTGTAGCGGGCTGCAGCTCGCCTACGACAACGCCGACACTTACCTGCGCTGGCGCCTGACCGCCGACCTCGACCTGCACGGCGAAGCGCTGGACGAGCTCGACGAGCGTATCCAGCAGTTCATGGCCTGGCATCGCCGCCAGTCGCTGCCGCAGTACGCGCGTCTCGCCGACGACGCGTCGCAGCGCCTCGCGCGCGGGCTCTCGCGCGAGGACATGGTTTGGGGGTACGATGCCCTGACGGCGCAGGGCAGCGAATTTCTGGTCGCCGTGGCGGAACGCATCGGGCCGATGCTCGATCGATTGACGCCCGAGCAGCAGGCGCACCTCGAGGAGCGCATGGCCGACGACAACCGCAAGTTCGCGCGCGATTTCCTGCGCGGCAGCGAAGCGGAACGCCGCGAGCGCCGCGCGCGGCGCGCCGAGGAACGGCTGGAGGACTGGGTGGGGAGGCTGTCGCAGGCGCAGGTCGACCGCATCAGGCAGTTTTCCGAGCGCGCGCCGCTCACCGATGAGCTGCGCCAGCGCGACCGCAAGCGATTGCAGGCCGGGCTGCTCGAAATCGTGCGCGCACGCGGCGCCGAGAAGCGGCTGCCGGGCTACGCCGCGCGCTGGCGCGACGAGCGCGAAGCGGCATTCACCGCGGCAAACGAGGCTTGGCGCCGCGAGCTTTATGCCCTGCTGCTGGACATCGACCGCACGCTGGCGCCAGTGCAGCGCGCGCGCGCCGTGGCGCAGCTGCAGCGCTATGCGGGCGAGTTGCGCACGCTGGCGGCGCGGGAGACGCCCTGAGGCCGCGCGCGAAATGGAGCGCGCGATGAAGCCGCGCGCAGTGGACGAGGCGGCGGCGCGGCGCGTCGTCGAGAGCCTGCTCGAATCGCCGCCGGCCGACTATGCCGGCCGCACGCGCTACACGCAGCTCGAGTACGAGGCGATCCTCGCCAACGCCTCGATCGGCATTGCATTCACGCGCGACCGGCGCTTTTTCCTCTGCAATCCGCGCTTCGCCGAGATGTTCGGCTGGGCGCCCGAAGAGCTGATCGGCCAGCCGGGCGACGTGGTCTACCCCAGCCGCGAGAGCTATGCCGCGCTCGGACAGGTCGCGGTGCCGGTGCTCTCCGCCGGCAAGCAGCTCGATCTCGAGTGGGAAGTGCGCCGCAAGGACGGCTCGACCTTCCTGGCGCGCATGATCGCCAAGGCGATCGACCCGGACAACACGCCGCAGGGCACGGTGTGGATCGTCGAGGACATCACCGAGCAGCGGCGCCAGTCCGACGAGGTGAACCGGCTGCTGCGCGCACAGGAGGCGATCCTCGGCACGGCGGCGGTCGGCGTGGTGTTCGTGCGCGACCGGCACATCGTGCGCTGCAACCGGCGCTACGAGGAGATGTACGGCTATGGCGCGGGCGAGCTCGACGGGCAGCCGACTTCCCTGCTCTATCCCAGCCACGAGGACTACGAGAGATCGGCCTCGATCTACGAGCCGCTGTTCCATGGCCAGACCTCGAGGCGCGTCGAGTCGCGCCGGCGCAAGGATGGCAGCACGTTCTGGGCGCGCGCCGACGGCCGGGCGGTGGACCCGCGCGAGCCGCATCTGGGCTCGGTGTGGACGGTCGAGGACGTCACCGAGCAGCGCCGCGCCGAGGCCGATCTGGAGCGCGCGCTCGCCGAGCAGGAACTGATTCTCGACAACGCGACCGTGGGCATCGCCTTCGTGCGCGGCCGCGCCATCCGGCGCTGCAACCGCTACCTCGAGGAAATGGCGGGCGCCGCGCCGGGCGAGCTCGACGGCGTCAGCACCCGGGTGCTGTTCGCGAGCGAGGCCGAATGGCGCGACGCCGGGGAGCGCTCGGCCGGCGTGCCGCCGGGCGGAACGTTCGTCGGCGAGGCACGCTTTGCCCGGCGCGACGACGTGCATTTCATCTGCCGCGCGCGGGGCCGGCGCATCGACGCCGGCGACGCCGACCAGGAATGGATCTGGAGCTACGAGGACGTCACCGCCGAGCGCGAGGCCGACTCGCGCGTGCAGCGCGCGCTCGACGCGCTGGAGCGCTCGGTCGCCGAGCGCACCTCCGAGCTGCAGGAGGCGAAGGCGCGCGCCCAGCACCTTGCCGACCACGACGCGCTCACCGGCCTGCCCAACCGGCGCCTGCTGGAGGACCGCCTGACGCAGGCGCTGGCGCTCAGCCAGCGCAACCGCCAGCACACCGCCGCGATGTTCGTCGACATCGACCGCTTCAAGGCCATCAACGACACGCTCGGCCACAGCATCGGCGACGCGCTGCTGAAGGAGATCTCGCAGCGCCTGGTGAACCAGCTGCGCGTCGGCGACACCATCTGCCGCATCGGCGGCGACGAGTTCGTGGTGGTGCTGCCGGAGGTGAAACGCGCCTCCGACGTGGCACAGGTGGCGCAGAAGGTGATCGAGCAGCTTTCGCTGCCGGTGCCGATCGAGGGCCATGACCTGATCGTCACCGCTTCGATCGGCATCGCGGTCTACCCGGAGGACGGCGCGGATGCCGAGACGCTGATCCGCAACGCCGACGCCGCCATGTACCACGCCAAGGAGCTGGGGCGCGCCAACTACCAGTTCTTCACCGACCAGATGAACCAGGCGGCCTCGCACCGCGTGGCGCTGGAAAGCGAGCTGCGGCGCGCGCTCGGCCGCGAAGAGCTGCGCGTGCACTACCAGCCCGTGATTGAAGCAAAAAGCGGGCGGCTCGCGGGCCACGAGGCGCTGGTGCGCTGGCAGCACCCGGAACGCGGCCTGGTGCTGCCGGGAGATTTCATCCAGCTCGCCGAGGACACCGGGCTGATCCTGCGCATCGGCGAGTGGGCGCTGCGCGAAGCCTGCCGCTGGGCCGCCGCCGGCGGCAAGCGCGGAGGGGAAAAAGCGGCGCAAGTGGCCGTCAACCTGTCGCCGCGGCAATTCAACGACCCCAAGCTCGCCGAGACGGTGGCGCGCGCGCTCGCCGACACCGGGCTGCCGCCGCGGCGCCTCGAGCTCGAGATCACCGAGACGACCGCCATGCAGCACACCGACGCCACGCTGGCGACCCTCGAACGCCTGAAGAAGCTCGGCGTCTCGATCACCATCGACGACTTCGGCACCGGCTACTCGAGCCTCGCCTACCTGCGCCGCTTCCCGGTGGACAAGCTCAAGATCGACCGCAGCTTCGTCGCCGTGGCGCCGGCCGACAAGGAGCAGGCGGCGATCATCTCGGCGGTGGTCGCACTCGCCCACGCGCTGCAGATCGAGGTGGTTGCCGAGGGCGTCGAGACCGAGGAGCAGCGCGCCTTCGTCGCGCGCTGCGGCTGCGACTACATGCAGGGCTTCCTGATCGGCCGGCCGGCCGAAGCGGATCCCGCGCGCAAGGCCTAGCTCAGGTCGAGCGGCGGCGCTTTTCCTTCAGCGCTTCTTCCAGCTGCTGGATGCTGATTTCCACGCCCAGCAGGTTCGGGTTGGCCTTGAGCGCCTTGCGGAACCAGGCGAGCGCCTGCTCCGGCTCGTCGAGGGCGAGGTAGATCTGGCCGAGGCCCGCCAGGGCGCCGAAGTGCCCCGGATTGCGCTTGAGCACTTCGGTGCAATCGGCGATCGAGCGCTGGAACTCGCCGGCGAGAAACAGCACCGTGGCGCGCTTGTTCCAGCCTTCGGCGAAGTCGGGCCGCTTGCGGATCACGGCGGTGAAGTCGGCCACCGCCCGCTCGTTGCGGCCGGCCTGCATTTCCTCGACGCCATGCGCCATCAGCTGGTCGATCTCGGCGTCGCCCGAGCGGCTCCACAGCAGCCACAGGCCGCTCTCGGCGAAGCTGCGCACGAACGGGCTGTCGTCGCGCAGCCGCTCCTGCAGCAGCGCTGCGTCCGCCATCGTGCCGCGGTTCGCAATCCAGTTGATCGCCTCCGCGCGGGCGGCGGGGTCCGGGTTGCGCAGCGCGGCGAGCGCCGCTTCGCGCGATTTTGGCGGCTCGGGGAATGCCGGGCCGGCCGTCGCTGTTAGCAGCGCTGCAAGGAGTACGATTACCTTTCTACGCATGGAGAGCACCGAATGACGAAAGCAGCGTTTAATACGTTCATGGTAGCCGTTTCGCTCGCCGCCGCCAGCGCGTTCGGCGCCGACACCACCCCGTCGTCCACGCCGGCGCGCCGGGCCGACCCGGCGCTCGAGCGCTACGAACAGGCCGCCGGCCGGCAGGACTGGCCCGCCGCGCAGGCGGCGATGAAGGATGCGCTATCGCGCGATCCCGGCAACGCCGACTTCAACAACCTCTACGCCTATTCGCTGCGCAAGGGCCCGAGCCCCGACATGAACCTGGTGTTCAAGCATTACAACGAGGCGCTGCGCATCGATCCGAAGCACCGCGGCGCGCACGAATACCTCGGCGAGGCCTACCTGATGGTCGGCAACGTCGAGAAGGCCAAGGAGCACCTCGGCCAGCTCGACAAGATCTGCTTCTTCGGCTGCGCGGAATTCAGCGACCTGAAGAAGGCGATCGCGGAGTTCGAAACGAAGAAGACCTCGTCGCGCTAGGCGCGCGGCTTCGATTCCAGCAGCTTCACCAGGGCGTGCAGGACGCGGTTGGCCGGCGTCGGCACGCCGAGCGCCTCGCCGCGGCGCACGACGAAGCCGTTGAGGTGGTCGATTTCGGTGGGCTTTTTGCGCGCCAGGTCCTGGGCGGTGGAGGAAAACTGCTTCGGCATGGCCTCGGCGATGCGGTAGGTCGCCGCGAGCATGTCGGGCGCCATGGTCACGCTGCTCGCTTTCGCGACCGCCAGCGTTTCTTCGACGACGTCCTTCATCAGCGCGCGCACGCCATCGCCTTTGATCATTTCGCCGTAAGGCAGCTGGGTAATGGCTGAAATGGCGTTGTAAGCGCAGTTCACCACCAGCTTGGCCCATAGCTCGCCGGCGACGTTGTCCGAAATCTTCACCGGAACGCCTGCGGCCTCGAACCAGGCTTTGATTTCCAGAAGAGATTTTTTTTCGGTTGAAGAACCGATGACCAGATCGCCGCGTCCATGGTGCTTGAGGTGGCCGGGGCCGGCCATCTCGGTGGCGACGTAGACCGCCGCCGGAATCACCGGAACGGTGACGCGAGCCTGGATGCGCTCGGTGTTGTCGACGCCGTTCTGCAGGTTCACCACCAGGCTGCCAGGCTCCAGGTGCGGCGCGATCTGGCCTGCGGCCTGCTCGGTATCGGTGGATTTGACGCAGAACAGGACCAGCTGCGCACCGCGCACCGCCGCGGCATCCACGCTCGCCTCCACCGGGATGCGTTCGTCGAACTTGAGTCCCTCGAAATGCAGGCCTGATTTCCTGAAGGCGTCGACATGGACCGGCCGGCCGATCAGCGTCACCGGGTGGCCGGCGCGCGCCAGCATGCCGCCGAAAAAACAGCCCACCGCGCCCGCTCCCAGCACCGCGACCCGGATCAAGCTTCTTCCTTCAGCGCTTGCGCGCGAGGGCGGCGCCGGCCGCCAGCGCCTTCAGCTTCGCCAGCGCGATCTCGCGGCTCATCGGCGCCATGCCGCAGTTGGTGCAGGGGAAGAGATGCTTCTTCGGCACATATTGCAATGCATTCCTGATGACGGAAAAAACTTCCTCGGCTGTTTCGACGCGATCGCTGGCGACGTCGATCACGCCGACTAGGACATCCTTGCCCTTCAGCAGTTTCAGCAGCTCGAGCGGCACCCTGGAGTGGATGCATTCGAGCGAAACCTGGTCGATGCCGCTCTTCGCCAGCACCGGGAAGATTTCCTCGTACTGGCGCCACTCGCCGCCCAGGGTCTTCTTCCAGTCGAGGTTGGCCTGGATGCCGTAGCCGTAGCAGATATGCACGCAGGTGGTGCAGCGCAGGCCGCGCGCCGCGCGCTGCAGCGCGGCGATGCCCCAGGTCTTGGCCTCGTTCAGGTAGACGTTGAAGGCCGGTTCGTCGAACTGGATCACGTCGACGCCGTCCTTTTCCAGCGCGCGCGCCTCCTCGTTGAGCAGCGCCGCGAGGGCCATCGCCAGCTCGGCCTTGTCATTGTAGTGCCGGTCGGCGACGGTATCGACAATGGTCATGGGCCCCGGCAGGGTAATTTTTATTTTTTTCCCGGTATGTTTTCTCAACAGCATCGCTTCGAGCTGGTGCACCCGTCCCTTGAGGCGCAGCGGGCCGAACACCACCGGCACCATGGCGTCATAGCGGTTGTTGCGGATGCCCATCTTTACCTTGTTCGCGAAGTCGATGCCCTCGACGTATTCGAGAAAGCCGTGCACGAAGTGCTGGCGCGACTGCTCGCCGTCGCCGACGATGTCGATGCCGGCGTCTTCCTGTTCCTTGAGCCAGAGCAGGGTGGCGTCGCGCTTCGCCTGCGCCAGCTCCTCGCCGGCAACGCGCCAGGCCGGCCACAGCTTGTTGGTCTCCGCGAGCCAGGCGGGCTTGGGCAGGCTCCCGGCGATCGTCGTCTCGAACATGCGTTCTCCGTTGTCCTCGAGTTTGCCAATGCTAGTAGCATCCGGGACGCCACTCTAGGGCCGTTTTTCGGTAAGCTGTGCGCGGACAACGTTCTTTCAAGGGAGCTGACATGATCAGACTGCTGATGATTGCGATAGTGGTGGGCTTGTCCGGATCCGCCTGGGCGCAGATCAAGCCCTGCGAGGAGCTGAAGGCCGAGATCGACGCCAAGATCAAGAAGAATGGCGTGGCGAACTTCACGCTCGACATCGTCGACGCCAACGCGCAGGCCGACGGCAAGGTGGTCGGCACCTGCGACGGCGGCGCGAAGAAGATCGTCTACAAGAAGGGCTAGCGCGCGGGCCGCTGGGTTACCCTAGCGGTCATGAAGAAGCGGCTGATCGTCGGCATCACCGGCGCGACCGGTGCGGTCTATGGCGTCGAGATATTGAGAATTTTGAAAAAAATCTCTCAATGGGAAACTCATCTCGTGCTGTCGGACGCCGGTGCGCTCAATGCCTGGCACGAGCTGAAGATGAAGCGCAAGGACATCGAGCGCCTGGCGCACGTCGCCTACCACCCCAGGGACATCGCGGCGACCATCGCCAGCGGCTCCTATCTGACCGACGGCATGGTGATCGCCCCCTGCTCGATGAAAACGCTCGCCGCAGTGGCGCACGCGCATGCCGACGATCTGCTGTCGCGCGCAGCCGACGTGGTGCTGAAGGAGCGCCGCCGCCTGGTGCTGCTGCCGCGCGAGACGCCGTTGAATCTTGCCCACCTGCGCAACATGGTCGCCGTCACCGAGATGGGCGGCATCGTGTTCCCGCCGGTGCCGGCGTTCTACGCCCTGCCGCGCAGCGTCGAGGACCTGGTGGCGCACACCGTGGCGCGGGTGCTCGATCTCTTCGGCATCCACGCGCCCGCGCTCAAGCGCTGGGCAGGGATGAAAGGAAGTCCCGCAGGGCGCGATTGAAGGCTTCGGCCTGCTCGACGTTGGCGATGTGAGCGGCCTGGGCGATGGAGACGAACTTCGCGCCCGGGATCGTCGCGCCAAGGTGTTTCGTGCCGGCCGCGGCACCGTCGGACTCACCGGTGATGGCGAGCACCGGCAGCTTGATGTCCTGCAGGCGCGCCGTGGTGTTGAGCCCCATGATGGCGCGGCCGCAGCCGACGAAGCCGGCCACCGGCGTCGACAGGACGATCGCCCGGATCCGCTGGTATGCCGCGGAGTTCTTCTTCCGGTAGGGCTCGGTGAACCAGCGCTCCATGGTGCCGTCGACGAGGCCGGCCATGCCCTTCGTCTGCGCCACCTGGATGCGCTCTTCCCACTGCTTCAGCGCTTCGGGCGGCTGTGTGTGCGTGGTGTCGGCGAGGATCATGCCGGTAAAGGGACCCTTTCCGCGCAGCGCAAGCGTCTGGCCGATCATGCCGCCGATGGACAATCCGCAATAAACTGCCTTTTCAATTTTTAATATTTTTGTAAGGCCGATGACATCATCGGCGAGCATGTCGAGGCTGTACGGCCCGGCGGGGGCGCTGGTGGCGCCGTGCCCGCGCATGTCGTAGTTGAGGAGGCGCCAGCTGCCCTTGAATGCCTCGACCTGCGGATCCCACATGCGCACGCTGCTGGCGAGCGAGTGGCTGAGCAGCAGCCAGGGCGCGCCTTCCTTGCCGTGCACCTCGTAATTGATCTCGATGCCGTTGACCTTCGCTTTCATACCGCCTCCATGATCAGGGGAATTTTCATTTCGTCTTCGCTGGTGCCGCCGTGGTTGCCGATATGCAGGTGGCGCGGCTCGCCGGGCGTCCAGTCCTTCACCGTGTAGCGCTCGCGCATCACCAGCGTGACGTCGCCGATGCGCTCGGCGAAGCGCGGGTGCGGCTGCCCCGGGCCGAACCAGCCCTCGTCGACGAGCTCACGGCTGAAACGAACTTCTGCTTTTTCACGCAACCAATCTTTGGACTTTTGTAAAAATCCGGAAGGATCATGCACGTGACAGTAAGCCACGCGCCGCTCGCCACACAAGGGAAACCGGAGCAGGCCGGCCAGTTCCGGCGGCAAATCAAGTGATTCCGCGGGCGCGACGTCGATGAAACCGTGGTCCGCAGTGGCGATCACCCGGCTGTCAGTGCCGGCGAGGCGCTGAAGTATTTCGCCAAATGCCGCGTCGATTCTTTGAAATTCCGCCTGGGACTCCGGGCTCTGCGAGCCGTAACGGTGCGAGAGGGCGTCGTATTCGGGCCAGTAGGCGTAGACGAATTTTCGACCCGCGCCCGATTTGACAGCTTTTTCTATTTCAAGAACCAAACCGTTCAGCGTCTCGTAGGCGCGCCGCTCGGCGCCTTTGCAGTGGCGCAGGTTGTAATCGGAATCGATGATGTCCTTGTGCGTCACCACGATCGAGCGCACCGGCAGCGACTCGAACAGCGCCGGCGCCGGGAAGGCACGCTCGGGCGAGTAGCCCTTGTCGCGTAGCGGGATGTACTCGCCGCGCGTGCGGAAGGGCAGCGGCGCGGCGACGTAGCCCGCTTCGCCGAAGTAGGTGAACCAGCCGGTGAGTCCGTGCTCGAGCGGCGCCGCGCCGGTGTAGGAGGTGGTAATCGCGGAGGCGGTGGTCGACGGAAAGACCGAAGTGATCGGCGCGCGCCTGCGCCGCGCGAGCTCGCTGCCGGCGCCGTGGCGCTGCAGATAGTTGTCGCCGAGCCCGTCGATGATCAGCAGGACCAGGTTTTCCGCTTTTCCCGCCTGGAAATTTCTCAACGGCGCATGCAACGGCCTTCCGCCGCAGGCATCGACGATCGAGGCCATCAGGTTCAGGAGACTGCCGCCCGCGTAGTCCGGTCGCATGGGGAAGAGCCGGATTTTAGAGGTAGAATGAATCCGCTATGAGGCACGAAGTTCATCTCCACGCCGACATTCCGGTCCTCGAAGGCATCTCGCGCCGCCAGGTGGAGCAGGCGCTCGGGCCGCTGCTCGAGTACCTGGACGCCGACGGCATGGCCGAGGTCAAGAGCCTCGAGACCGACGAGCCGGGCTTTCGCTACGACGACAAGGAGCTGATCCTCACCCTGTGCTGGACGGGCGAGATCGGCCGCAGTTTCCACCTCGCGCTCGAGGCGGCGCTCGAGAACCTCGGGCCCCTGTGCTACGAGGCGGTGGAAGTCGACCTCACGCTGTACCACCCGAATGGCGAGCAGGAGTCGAAGCTGCTGTTCGTCGGGCCGACGCTGCAGGCGATCCACGAAGCGCAGCGCCGCTGCATGCTCGAGGACGTGGCAGCGATCCTCGCGCGCCAGTTCGACAAGGACAAGGTCGGCGAAGTGACCACGCTGGTGAACGACCTGTTCGACCGCGACTGGAAGGAGAAGGCGGCGCAACCGAAGAAGCCCGAGCGCGCCTTCGAGGCCTACACTCGTCCTTCCAGAAAAAACCTGCACTGAGTGGCGGCACCGAAGTACCCGCGCTTCGACACCCTGGCGTTGCACGCCGGCCAGTCGCCTGACCCCGCCACCGGCAGCAGAGCGGTGCCGGTCTACCAGACCACCTCCTATGTCTTTCGCGACACCGAGCACGCCGCGTCGCTCTTCAACATGGAGCGCGCCGGCCACGTCTATTCGCGCATCTCCAATCCGACCGTGGCGGTGTTCGAGGAGCGGATGGCGGCGCTCGAAGGCGGTGTAGGCGCCATCGCCACCGCCTCGGGCCAGGCGGCGCTGCACCTCGCGGCGGCCACCCTGATGGGCGCGGGCAGCCACATCGTCGCCTCGGGTGCGCTCTACGGCGGCTCCCACAACCTGCTTGCCTACACGATGAAGCGATTTGGAATTGATACGACTTTTGTCCAGCCTCGCGATCTCGATGCCTGGAAAAAATCAATCCGCGTAAATACAAAACTACTTTTCGGCGAAACCCTGGGAAATCCGGGCCTCGACGTGCTCGACATTGCGGCGGTCTCGGCCATCGCGCACGAGGCAAAACTGCCGCTGCTGGTGGATGCCACGTTCACCACGCCGTTCCTGATGAAGCCGTTCGAGCTCGGTGCCGACCTGCTTTATCACTCGGCGACCAAGTTCCTCGGCGGCCACGGCGTCGCCATCGGCGGCGTGCTGGTCGATTCCGGGCGCTTCGACTGGGAAGCGTCGGGCAAGTTCGAGACGCTAACCGCGCCCTACGCCGGTTTCCACAACATGGACTTCGAGGAGGAATCGGGCACGCGGGCATTCCTCCTGCGCGCCCGGCGCGAAGGCCTGCGCGATTTCGGCGCCTGCATGGCGCCGATGACCGCGTTCCATCTGCTGCAGGGGATCGAGACGCTGCATCTGAGAATGCCAAGGCATGTGGAAAACACCCGGAAGGTTGTGGCGTTTCTGGAAAAAAATCCCGCTGTCGAACGCGTGACCTACCCGGAGCTCCCCAGCCATCCCGATCACGCCCTGGCGAAAAAACTCCTGCCGCTAGGTTGCGGCGCGGTGTTTCCGTTCGAGATCAAGGGCGGGCGCGCGGCCGGGAAAAAATTCATCGAGGCGCTGCGCGTCTTCTCGCACCTCGCCAACGTCGGCGACGCCAAGTCGCTGGTGATCCATCCCGCGACCACCACGCACTACCGCATGAGCGACGAGGACCTCAAACGCGCCGGCATCGGCGCCGGCACGGTGCGCCTGTCGGTCGGCCTGGAGGATGCGCAGGACCTGATCGACGATCTCGATCGCGCGCTGAAGGCCGCTTCGCGTTCCTGATGGATACGGTTCTTGCGGGAAAAAGTGTCTTTGCCTATACGGCGGCTCACGAGCTGGACCCGAAAAAACCGACCGTCGTCTTTGTGCATGGCGCCGGTCTCGACCACTCGTGGTTCGGCCTGCAGAGCCGCTACTTCGGCTACCACGGCTGGAACGTCCTCGCGCTCGACCTGCCGGGACACGGCCGCTCGGAGGGGCCGCCAATTCCGACGATTGGGGGCATGGCAGGTTTTCTTTTTGAATTCTTAACATCACTGAATATTCAAAAGGCGACCATCGTTGGTCATTCCATGGGCTCCCTGGTCGCGCTCGAGTGCGCGGCGCGCCATCCGGAGCGCGTCGAGCGCATTGCGCTGATCGGCGTCGCCTATCCGATGAGGGTGGGCACGGAATTCCTGGATGCCGCGCGCCGCGATCATTGCGACGCCTTCGACATGGAGACCATCTGGGGCCACGCGGCGCAGGTGCCGCTCGGCGGCAACCCCAATCCGGGCATGTGGATGTACGGCGACACGCTGGCGCGGCTGCGGCGCCTCGCGCCAGGCGTGCTCTACAACGACCTCAAGGCCTGCAACGATTTCGAGCTGAAGGGCGACATCCGCTGCCCGGCGTTGTTGATTCTCGGCAAGCGCGACGTGATGACACCGCCGAAAAATGCTGCTTCGCTGGCACTAAAACTCAATCCTTCGAGCAGCAGAATTGTCGAAACATCCGGCCATTCCCTGATGGCCGAGGCGCCGGATGCGACGCTGGATGCTCTGGCCGAATTTCTCGCGTGAGAAAAATCTTTTATTCATTGCTGATCTCGGTGCTGCTGCCGCTGCAGGCGATAGCGCAGTCGTATCCCTCGAAGCCGGTGAAGATCATCGTTCCCGCCCAGCCTGGCGGCGGGCTCGACCTGATCGGCCGCACCATCGCCGACCAGCTCGGTCGCGCGCTGCAGCAGTCCTTCTTCATCGAAAACGCGGCGGGCGGCGGCGGGTCGATTGCCGCGATGGCGACCGCGCGCGCCGCGCCCGACGGCTATACGCTGATGGTGGGCTACGTCGGCACCCACGCCACCAACCCCGCGGTGCGCAAGCTCAGCTACGACGCGGTCAAGGATTTCACCGCCATCGCCATGGTCGGCGGCACGCCCAATCTGCTGGTCGTCCATCCTTCGGTGCCGGCGGCCGACCTGCAGGGCTTCATCGACTATGCGAAGAAGAATCCCGGCAAGCTCAACTACGGCACCGGCGGCATCGGCCTGCTCAATCATCTTGCGCTCGAGCAATTCCGGGCGGCGGCGGGGCTCGAGGCGGTATACGGGCATTACCGCGGCATCGGCCCGGCGCTCCAGGACCTCATCGGCGGGCAGATTCAGGTGCTGATGCCGGGCCTGGCCGCTGCGCTGCCCCACATCCGTAATCAGCGTATCCGGCCGATCGCCATCACCGGCCTCAAGCGCCATCCGCTGCAGCCGGACCTGCCGACCTTCGAGGAGCTCGGCTTCAAGGGCTTCGACGGGGTGCAGTGGTACGGCATCGTCGGGCCGGCGAAGCTGCCCGCCGAGATCACGGCGAGACTCAACGCCGAGATCAACAAGGCGATCGCCGCGCCGGCGCTGCAGCAACGCCTTGCCAACGAGGCGATCGACCCGATGCCGATGAGCTCCGAGCAGTTCGCCGCCTTCATCCAGGCGGAGATCGCGCGCTACAGCAAGCTCGCGCGCGAGCGCAACATTTCGCTCGACGAGTAGCGCTACGGCCTAGCCGCGGAATGCGGTGAGATCGACGCCAGAATCAAACCATGCTTTTAATTTAATAAGAAAATCCTCGGTGCGCCGCGGCGGCCAGCCGCCGTGGGCGCAGTTGAGCCGGAATTTCTCCTCGAGGTCGGCGCGCGACAGCGGCTCTTTTGCGCCGCCGCGCAGATGGGGTTGTCTTTCTTCCAGCATCCCTCCACTCTTGAGGCGCAGCCGGACGTGACCGGTGAATTCGTCCGGATAGGGATTGTCGGGATCGATCTCGTAGCGCACCTTGGCAGCGAGTGCGCGCAGGCGCTCGTCCCGCACGCGCTCCTCGGTGAAGGCGTCGAGCCCGGCGTGCCCGAGCACGAATCCGGCTGCAATGCAGTAGGGCTGGCTGAATTTCGCGGCATAGGCGTTGGGCGGGCGCTGCTTGGACGCCAGCGGTTCCCACAGGCGGTGCACCGTTCCTTCGGCGGCCTCGCAGACGACTTCTACGATATCGCCCAGTTCGACTTTCGACCGCAGGCGCCGGGCGCAGTCGATATACGGCTGCGTCATGGTGCCGCAGGCATAGGGCTTGAACGCGATCGCGGCCGCGAGCCAGCGCTTGCCGAATCCGTCGAGGAGCTTGGGCCAGTCGCCCGCGGCGTCGCGGGCGAACGCATAGTAGAAGCCGTGCGTGCCCTCGAGCACGGTGCGCGGCCCGACGAAGCCGGCGCGCGCGAGATCCGCGGCGCGGATGCCGGACTGCGCCGCCCAGCCGGGATGCAGGCGCTTGGTCCAGGCGCCCTCGGCGAGGTATTCGATGATGCCCGAGGCCATCGAGCCGGCGATTCCCAGCGCGTTCACAAAAGACTGGTTTGAGAGTTTCATCGCCGTGGCGACGGCAGCCGCCGCCCCCAGGGTTCCCAGCACCGCCGTGGGATGAAAGCCCGCCTGGTGGATGCGCTTGGGCGCCACCAGGCTCGCGCGGCACATGATCTCGGCGCCCACGGCGATGCCGCGCAGCGCGTCCGCGCCGGAGAGCTGATTCCTCTCGGCTACCGCAAGCACCGCGGGCACGATGGCGGCGCCGGCGTGCACCGGACCGCCCTCGAAGGTGTCGTCGAAGTCCTCGCCATGGGCGGCGGTGCCGTTGACGAAGGCCGCGCCGGCGGCGTCGAGCGCGCGCGCATGGCCGATCGCCGTGCAGTCGCCCGAGGATTCCCAGGAGGCGAGCGCCGCGCGCGCGTAGTCGGTATTGCGCGCCGCGACGCACAAGCCGGCGACGTCGAGCAGCAGCTTCGCCGCGGTCTCGCGCATGGGCGCGGCGTCCGCGGCGGCGGCAAGTTCCGCAAGGCGTTCGGCGAGGGCAGGAGTCAAGTCAGGATCCGCTGGTCCATTTTGCCCGACCCACGAAGGCCATGGTCAGCGCGCCGTAGGCCGCCATGCCGGCGGCGATGGTCCAGAAGATGCCCGCGAGAGAAGCGGCCGCCGCGCCTCCCGCGATGACGATGCCGAGCCGCGCGGTGCCGGCAAGCATCGGCTGCAGCACGCGGCCGGCGCCCTGCGAAGCGAAATACAGCGCGATGCCCGCCGCGAGCAGGGGGTAGAAAGGCGCGACCGTCCGCAGGTAATGGCTGCCGGCCTCCAGCACCGCGGGGTCGGCGCTGAACAGGCCCACCCAGCCGAGCGGAAAGAGCGCCGCCGCGACCCCGATGCCGAGGCTGAGCGAGGCGGCGAGCGCGGTGCCGGTCCAGGCGATGCGCCTGGCGCGCGCGGCGTTGCCGGCGCCGATATTGGTGCCGACCAGCACCACCAGCGCTTGGCCGACCGCAAATACCAGCGGGATCTGCAGCAACTCGAGGCGCACGCCGACGCCGTAGCCGGCGAGCGCCGCCGCGCCATGGCGGCCGACAAAGCCGGTCAGCACGACCGTGGTGAGCACGGTCTGCACCGACGACAGCACCGAGAGGCCGCCGACCCGCAGAATCTCCTTAAATAAAATTCTTTTCAATTGAAAATCATCCCAGTGCGGACGCAGGGCGCTCGCGCGGCGGAATACGACGCAGGCCATCGCGATGCTCGCCAGGCTGAACGTGACGACATAGGCGATGCCGGCGCCGGCGATGCCGATTTTCCCGACCAGCAGGCCTGAAAGCGGAACGTGGACCACTGCCGCCGAGATGAGCACGATCGCCGGCACCAGCATGTTGCCGCTTCCCCGCAGGACGCTCGAGAGCGTGTTGGCGATCCAGATGGCGATGGCGCCCGAGAACACCACGCTGGAGTAAGAAAGCGCCTGCTGCAGCGAGTCGCCTTCGCCTCCCAGTAATTCATAAAGATTTTTTCCAAGGAGAAGAAGCAATAGCGTAAAAATTACGCCCATCACCGCTGCGATGACCAGCGCGTGCACGACGAGGCGGCGCGCTGTCGTGGCGTCGCCGGCGCCGAGCGCGCGCGCGATGGCCGAGGACACGCCGCCGCCCATGGCGCCGGCCGAGGTCATCTGCAGCAGCATGATCAGCGGGAAGACCAGCGCGAGCCCGGCGAGCGGCGCGGTGCCGAGGCGGCCGACAAAATAGGTGTCGCCCACCGAGACCATCGACTGGAACACGACCAGCAGCACGCCGGGCGCCGACAGGCGCAGCAGCGTCGGCACGATCGGCGCGGCAAGCAGCCGCTCGGTGCGCGGGTTCACCGCGCCGATTCTAGAAGAGCCTGAGCTGGCCGGCGGGCGAGGGCGGCCGGAAGCGGCTGCAGTCGAGCTCGGGCGGACGGCGCCCGGCGCGGTGGCCGCCAACGCCATTGGCGTTCCGGTTCAGCCCCAGGCGGCGGCAGGCGATCTCGAAGCGGCGCGCGATCAGGTCGGCGAACATCCCGGTGCCGCTCATGCGGGTGCCGAAATTCGGGTCGTTGTCGCGCCCGCCGCGCATTTGGCGCACGATGCTGATGACGTGGCCGGCGCGGTCGGGGTAATGCGTGGCGAGCCAGTCCTTGAACAGGTCCTTCAGCTCGTTGGGTAGGCGCAGGATGACGTACGCCGCTTCGCCCGCTCCGGCCGCGGCGGCGGCTTCCAGCACCTCTTCCAGCGTCTTGTCGTTGAGTGCCGGAATCAGGGCGCCGACCAACACTCCGCAGGGAATTTTGTTTCTATACAAAGATCTCAAAATATCCAAGCGCCTCTGTGGGCTCGCGGCCCTGGGCTCGAGCTTTCTCGCCATCTCCCGGTCGAGGCTGCCAATGGATACGAAAACTTTGACCAGATTTTTTTCAGCCATGCGTGCTAGAAGATCCAGATCCCTCTCCACCAATGCGGATTTGGTGACGATGGTCGCCGGGTGCTCGCATTCCGCCAGCACCTCGAGGATCTGGCGGGTGATGCGGTACTTGCGCTCGATCGGCTGGTAGCAGTCGGTATTGGCGCCGAGCGAGATCGCGCTCGGCACGTAGCCGGGCTTCGCCAGCTCCTCGCGCAGCAGCTCGGCGGCATTGGTCTTGGCATAGAGCTTGGTTTCGAAGTCGAGCCCCGGGGAGAGCTCGAGATAGGCATGGCTCGGCCGCGCGTAACAATAGATGCAACCGTGCTCGCAGCCGCGGTAGGGGTTGATCGACTGGTCGAACGGCACGTCGGGCGAGGTGTTGCGCGCGATGATCGAACGCGCGCGCTCGATCGTGACCTGTGTCGCGACGGGCGTGACCGCCGGGTTGTCGGGCGTCCAGCCGTCGTCAATGGCCTCGCGCGCCGCGGTTTCGAACCGGCCCTGCAGGTTGCCCCGCGCCCCTCGCAGGTGAGTCGGTCGGATCTCCACGCCGCGATTGTATCCAACTACTGTATATATATCCATGCCCAGCCGCCCACAGCCGAGCGACCATGGCATTCAATGATTTACGGCTGGGAGGCGCCATGGCGCCAAGCACGGTAGCGGTGAGCGTTGTCGACAAGCTGGAGCGGCGAAAGTCCGGCACTTCGGGGCTGCAGGAATGCCATCTCCATTGCGTGGACAAGACCGGCAAGGACGTGACGATCGTATTTCCCGAGCGCGAAGTGGCGCGGCTGTTCTCGATCCTCAACGTGTATGTGAAACGCTAGCCGCGCCTGCCTTGCGAAACGTCCTCGGCGGTCCGTCGGACTTCCGATAGATTGGCCGGATGACCAGCAGCCCGGATCACGCACGCCGCAACGTCGCCTTGCTCGCCGCCTGCCAGGCGATGCTGTTCACCAACAACTCGACGCTGATCGCGATCAACGGCCTTGCCGGCCTGGCGCTTTCGCCCTACGCGGCGCTGGCGACGCTGCCGGTGACCTGCTGGGTGCTGGGCGGCGCTATCGCCACCATGCCGGCTTCCTTCCACATGAAGCGCGTCGGCCGGCAGGCGGGCCTCACGTGGGGCACGCTGTGGGGCATCGTCGGCGCGCTGATCTGCGCCACGGCCATCTGGACGCAGAATTTCTGGCTGCTGTGCTTCGGCACGCTGGTCTGGGGTGTCTACAACGCTTACGGCCAGTACTACCGCTTCGCCGCGGCGGACGTGGCGAGCGCGGATTTCAAGGCCAAGGCGATTTCGCTGGTGCTGGCCGGCGGCCTGGTCGGCGGCATCCTCGGGCCGAGCACCAGCCGCCTGACGGTCGACCTGCTCGGCCAGAAATTCCTCGGTGCCTACCTGTCGCTCATCGGCTTCGCCGTCATCACCATGGTGCTGCTGCGCTTCATCCGCATTCCCACGCCGACGGCCGCCGAGCAGGCCTCCACCGGGCGGCCGCTTCGCGAGATTGCGGCCCAGCCCAAGTTCATCATCGCCGTGCTCTCGGGGGCGATCGGCTATGGGGTGATGAACTTCCTCATGACCTCGACGCCGATCGCGATGCAGGTCTGCGGCCACCCCTACGCGGATGCCGCCTTCGTCATCTCGTCGCATGTCGTGGCCATGTTCGCGCCCTCGTTCATCACCGGCGGTCTGGTGCGGCGCTTCGGCGTGCTGCCGGTGATGTTCGCCGGCGCTGCGCTCAACCTGGCGTCGATCGGCATCGCCCTCTCGGGGCTGGCGGTGACGCATTTCTGGTTCTCGCTCGTCACGCTGGGCGTGGGCTGGAACTTCCTCTACATTGGCGGTACCACGCTGCTCACGGAAACCTACCGTCCCGACGAACGTGCCAAGGCCCAGGGCGCCAATGACCAGGCGATCTTCGTCATGATGGTGATTTCCTCGCTCAGCTCCGGGGTGACCGTCACGGTCGCCGGCTGGGAGCGCGTCAATCTCTTCGCACTGCCGATGGTCGCGCTGGTGGCCGTCGCCATCGCCTGGTACGGGCTGTTGCAGCGCGCCAAGGCCGCCGCGGCGCGCGCATGAAGGCGCCGGCGTCGATCGGCCAGCGGCTGGAGGAGGTGGACACGCCGGCACTGGTCCTCGACCTGGATGCATTCGAGAAAAATCTTCTGCTCCTGACACAGAGCGTGAACGGCAAAGTGCGTATCCGTCCCCACGCCAAGACGCATAAATGCCCGGAGATCGCGAAGCGGCAGATCGCCGCCGGCGCGGTCGGCGTGTGCTGCCAGAAGGTGTCGGAGGCCGAGGCCCTGGTCGACGGCGGCATTGCCGACGTGCTGATCAGCAACGAGATTGTCGGCGCGCCCAAGATCGCCCGTCTCGCCACGCTCTCGAAGCGCGCGCGCATCGGTGTGTGCCTGGACGACGCGGGCAACCTGCGCGATCTCGCGGCGAGCGGCGCGCGCCTCGACGTCTACATCGAGCTCGAGGTCGGCATGCGCCGCTGCGGCGTCGCGCCGGGCGAGCCGGTGCTCGCGCTGGCGAAGGAGATCGTCAAGCACCGCAAACTCCGCTTTGCCGGGCTGCACGCCTACCACGGCCGCGCCCAGCATGTGCGTTCGACGCAGGACCGGCGGGTCGCGATCGAAAATGCGGCAACAGCAGTTCAAGTGACCAAAGCGCTTCTGGATAAAAACAACATCCCGTGTCACGTCGTCACGGGCGCCGGCAGCGGCACCTACATGCTGGAGGTCGGCACGGGCGCCTGGGACGAGATCCAGCCCGGCTCTTACGTCTTCATGGACGCCGACTACGCGAAGAACGAGTGGGCGGCGCCGCTGCCGCGCTTCGAGCACTCGTTGTTCGTGCTCACCACCGTGATGAGTCGCCAAGCGAGCCACGCGGTGGTGGACGCCGGTCTCAAGGCCTCGAGCGTGGATTCTGGAATGCCTCTTGTTTTTCAACAAAAAAACCTTCAGTACACCCATGCCTCTGATGAGCATGGCTGGATCGAGGGCGAAAAGCTTCCCGCCCTGGGCGAAAAGCTGCTGCTGGTGCCGGGCCATTGCGACCCGACCGTCAATCTCTACGACTGGTATGTCGGCGTGCGCCGCGGCGTCGTCGAGGCGCTCTGGGCGATTACCGCGAGAGGGGCGGTGACCTGAGCCGCAAGCCGGCCATCGCCGTGAGCGACGAGCGCGGCGTGCGCACGCTGCACGTCGGCGGCGAGGCGATCCAGAGCGCCATGCGCATCGCCGAGCCGCACGCGCTGGCGCTCGACTACACGCGCTGCATGATGGCCTTCCTGCTGTTCCATCCCGAGCCGCGCGAGGCGCTGATGATCGGCCTGGGCGGCGGCTCGCTGGCGAAGTTCTTTCACAGGAATTTCAAGACCACCACGACACGCGTGATCGAGATCGATCCGCGCGTGGTCGCCGCGGCGCGGCAGCATTTCGCGCTGCCGCCCGACGACGCGCGCCTCGCCGTCGAGATCGGCGATGGCGCCGAGGCGCTCTCGCCCGAGTGCTGCGACCTGCTGGTGGTCGACGCCTACCACGACGAGGAGCACGTGCCGAAGCTCGCCAGCGCCGATTTCTACGATGCCGCCTGGCTGGCGCTCGGGGGGCGCGGCGCGCTGGTCGTCAATTTCATGGACGACGACCGCAATTTCGACCTCTACCTGGGGCGCATGGAGCGTGCCTTCGGCGGCGCGGTGCTCGCCCTGCCGGCGCTGTACGACCCGAACATCATCGCCTTCGCGTTCAAAGGCGTCGGCAATGCAGTGGAATGGCAGGAGTTGCGCGCGCGCGCCGATCTGCTCGAATCGCGGCTCGGCCTGCCTTTTCCGCGCTACGTTTCGCGCCTGCGCGCCATGAACCACTGCACGCCGCACGAGCTGCTGCTTTCGGCATGAGTCCGATCGACCCGGGGCAAGTGGCGGCGCTCGCCGGCATCGCCTTTCTCGGCGCGCTGGTGTTCGGCGTCACCGGCTTCGGCTCGGCGCTGGTGGCGATTCCGCTCGCCACGCACCTCGTGCCGCTGCCTTTCGCGCTGGCGCTGTTCGCGCTGTCGGACCTGGTGTGCGCCGTCAGCGTCGGCCTGGAGAACCCGCGCAACGCCGTGCGCGCCGAGTGGACACGCCTGGTGCCGATGATTCTGGTCGGCACCGCGTTCGGCGTGACGCTGCTCGTCAACCTGCCGCGCGCGGCAGGCATGTTGTTGCTTGGACTTTTCATTTTTTCATTCAGTATTTATTCATTGGTCGGAAAAGCCTCAACCAAACCGATCAATGCAGCGTGGGCGTGGCTCGCCGGCCTCGCGGGAGGAATCACCAGCACCTTGTTCGGCGCCGGCGGCCCGCCCTACGTCATCTACCTCTCGCAGCGCGGCCTCGCCAAGGAGCAATTCCGCGCCACGCTCGGGCTGACCACCATGACCAGCATCTCGCTGCGCGTGATCGCCTTCCTGCTGACCGGGCTGCTGCTCGACGCGCGGGTCTGGCTCACCGCGGCGGCGGTGGTGCCGGCGGCGCTCGCCGCCCTGTTCCTGGCGCGAAAAATTTTCCTGCGCATCAACCGTGACCAGCTGATGCGCGCGATTGCGCTACTGCTCGCCGCCTCGGGCGTCTCGCTCGCCGCCCGCGCGCTCACGCAAATGTGAGGATGCGCCCGCGGGGCGCGAAGCGCGTCTCGCTGCAGGCGCGTTGCCGCGCTGCCATCAGCTTCCTGAATTGTCCGAGCTGGCGTCGTCCCGGGTCGGCGATGACGATCTCGGCGCCGGGCGCCGCGTGGCGCTCGAGGAAGGCGACCAGCACCGCCGGCTGGTCGCGCTCGTAGAGGAGATCGGCGCCGATGATGAGATTGAAGGTGCCCAGGTCGGCGTCCGCCCAGTCGGCGAGGCGAAAAGGAACCGGCGGCAGGCCGTTTAGCGCGGCATTGTGGGCGAGGAAGTCCCCGGCCTTGGGGTGGCGGTCGGACGCCGTGACGCTTATGCCGCGAGAGGCAAGGACCAGGCTTGGCAGCGCAAGCCCACAGCCCGCCTCGAGCACGCGCTTGCCCCGCGCCGGGTAGTCCGCCATCCGCTCCGCGAGCGCCACGCTCGCCGGCCACAACTCGCCGAACATCGGGTCGGCGTCCTGCACCCGGTCGGCGAGCGCGCGCAGGCGGAAGTCGCGGCCGCCGGCCCGGACGCTCAGTTCCCGGACTGCGGCCACCAGCGCTTCAGCTGCTCGCTGATCGGGCGCGGGCTGGAGATCTGCGGCAGCGATCGCTCATTCACCGCGATTTTCTTGCCCGCCTCGCGCTCGGCCACCAGCGCCTGGGCCTTGCGGAACGCCTCCTCGAAGGAGCCGCTGGCGGCGAGCGCGTCCTTGAAGAAGGCGCGGCCGAACCAGGTGAACTCGGCCTCCTCGGTACAGCCGAAGGATTGCCGGTCGTGGCGCGCGGCGGCGATCACCAGCGTGCGCTCGTCGCGCAACGCATCGAGGAATCCGCCGCCATAGCAGGCCGACACCACCACCGCCTTCCAGCGGATGCCGGAGTCCTTCAGCAGGCCGGCGAGGTCGGCGGGGCGCAGGCCGCGCAGCAGCATGCCGCCCTGGTTGAGCACCAGCTCGTGCTCGCGCGTGCCGTGGCTGGTGAGGAAGAGAAACAGGATGTCGTTGTCGCGGTCCATGCGCGCGGCGATCGCCCGCAGCGCCTCGCGCATGCTGGCAAGCGTCGCCATCGGTGCGCGGTCGGCGAGGCCGCGGCCGTTGACCAGCGCGACCGAATGGCCGCGCGTGCCGAAGTCGCGGTCGAACTGCGCGCGCACGTACTCGACCTCGCGCCGGAACACGTCCTGCGAGCCGTCGCCGGCTACCGCCAGCACGAACAGGTTCGGCTTGCCCGGTGAGCGCGGCGTGAGCGAGGCGAGGGCGGCATCGAGCAGCGGGCGCTGGGCGAGCAGCGCGGATTCGACATCGAGGGCGACCTGGCGCCGCTCGGCCTCGAGGTCGCCGGGCGCGCCGCGCCGCGCCGGGCCGCGCGAAGTCATCTGTCCCTCGACGAACTGCCCCTCGAGAATCTCGCCGTTGGACATTTCGATGCGTCCGCTGCCGTGGAACAGGCCGTCATAGAACTCGCCGGTGTAGACCGAGCCGTTGGGCGATATCAGGCGTCCGAGGCCGTGCGGCTTGCCGTCGCGCAGCGGCCCCCAGTAGCGGCTGCCGTCGGGCGCGGTGGCGTCCTGCGCGTTCAGGCCCAGGGAAACAGAAATCAAGCTGGCGAGAAGAAATGCCCTCATGACCGCTTCTCGCGCATGGTGACGAATTCCTCGGCGACGGTCGGGTGGATGCCGAGCGTGGCGTCGAGTTGCGCCTTGGTGGCGCCGAGCTTCACCGCCACGGCGAGCCCCTGGATGATCTCGCCGGCGTCGGCGCCGAGCATGTGCGCGCCGACCACGCGCTGCGAGGCGCGATCCACCACCAGCTTCAGGTAGGTGCGCTCCGGCTTGTCGGTCATGGTGAGCTTGAGGGCGCGAAACGACGTCTGGTAGACATCCACTTCGCCGTGGCGCGCGCGCGCCGCGTCCTCCGCAAGTCCGACGGTGGCCAGATTGGGGTCGGCGAAGATCGCCGTCGGCACGTTCTCGTGGTCCACCGGCGTCGGCTCGCCCCGGAACAGCGTCTTCGCCAGCCACATCGCTTCCGCCGTTGCCACCGGCGTGAGATTGAGCCGGTTGGTGACATCGCCGATGGCGTGGATCGAATCGACGCTCGATTTCGAATAGCGGTCGACCACCACCGCGCCGTCGGCGGCCAGCTTCACGCCCGCCGCCTCGAGGCCGAGATTGGCGGTGTTCGGCTTGCGACCGGTGGCGAACATCACCAGGTCGACTTCAACGGCATCGTTGTTGAACGTGACTTTCAATCCTTTGGAGTGCTTTTCGATCGTCGAAGGATTGGCGTTGAGGCGGATCGACACCCCTTTCTTCGACATCTCCTCAGCCAGACGGGTGCCGAGGTCGGCGTCGAAGCCGCGCAGCAGCCGCGCGCCGCGGTAGGCGAGCGTCGTCTTGACGCCGAGGCCGTTGAAGATCGAGGCGAACTCGACCGCGATGTAACCGCCGCCGACCACCAGCGCGCGCTTTGGCAGCCGTTCGAGGTGGAAGGCTTCGTTCGAGGTGATGGCGTGCTCGCGGCCGGGGATCGCCGGCACCTGCGGCCAGGAGCCGGTCGCGACGAGGATGTGCTTGGCGCGGTGGATTTTTCCGTCGACCTGGACGGTGCTTTGATCGAGGATCAGAGCTTTAGCGCGGAGAATCTTGACGCCCGCTTTGACCAGCACGCCCTCGTAGACGCCGTTGAGGCGCCTGATCTCGCGATCCTTGTTGGCGCGCAGCACCGGCCAGTCGAAGCGCGGCGTACCGAGCGTCCAGCCGTAGGCGGCCGCGACCTGGAAGTCCTCGCGGAAGTGCGCCGCGTAGGAGAAGAGCTTCTTGGGGATGCAGCCGACGTTGACGCAGGTGCCGCCGAAGGCGCCCGGCTCGGCGATCGCTACGCGAGCGCCGTAGCCGGCGCAAACACGGCTCGCGCGCACCCCGCCCGAGCCGCCGCCGATGGTGAAAAGATCGAAGTCGAAACTCAGCCTGCTACTTCAGGTTGGGGAGGTTCATCTCCACCAGTTCGAGCTGTCCAATCAGGGCCTGGTGCTGCGGCTTGTCGGCCAGCCACTTGAGGGCGTTGGTGACGCGGGTCTCGATCTGGCCGCGCGGCATGCCCTCGACGCCGTTGAACATCGAGGCGAGCTCCGCCAGGTTGCTCGACTGGGCCGCCTTGCGAATCTCCGCCAGCTTGCCCTCGATCGCGGCGCGGTCGAGATTCCTGACGATCCGCATCGTCTTTTCATCATTGCCCATGTCGCCACCTCCAGTAAGGCCAGTTTAGCCAGCCCGGGGCGATTTTACCAGCGCGAAGCGGCCGCCGGCCTGCCGCACGGCGCCGTCGGCGATCAGCTTGTCGAGGTGGGCGCTGAGCGAGCGCGCCGCCACGTGGTGAATGCGCGGCGGCACGTCGTCGTAAACCAGGGGCAGCAGTTCCTCCAGGGATGCGAGGTCAAACTTTTTCAGGGACGAGACGACTTTCTGTTCTCGCGCCATGCGGTGCGCGATCAGGCGCCGCACTTCCTGGTGCGGATCGCCGATCAGGTAGCCGTGACCCGGGGCGAGGATCGCGAGGTCCTCGGCGAGCAGCTTCTCGAGCGAGCCGAAGTAGGCGCGCATGTCGCCGTCGGGCGGATTGATGACCACGGTCGAGCCCTGCATCACGTGGTCGCCGGTGAAGAGCATTTTCGTCTGCTCGAGGAGGTAGCAAAGGTGGTTCGAGGCGTGGCCGGGCGTGTGGACGGCGCGCAGGCTCACTTCGCCAAGGTCGACGCGCTGGCCGTGCTCCAGCACGAAGTCGGGCTTGAAGGTCGCATCCTGGCCGGCGGGCGCGGACATGCCCAGCACCTGGGCGCCGGTCGCCGCCTTGAGCGGCGCCGCGCCGGGGGAATGATCCACGTGCGTGTGCGTGCAAAGGATCCACTTGACGTTCTTGAAGGAAAGAATTTTCTCCAGGTGCGAGGCGACGTCCGGCCCCGGATCGATGACGGCGATTTCCCGCTCGCCGACGAGGTAGGTATTCGTTCCCGGCCCGGTCATCATGCCCGGGTTGGGCGCGATCAGCCGCGTGACGTAGCGGTCGAGGCGCTTCGCCACGCCGGCGGTGAGATCGTAGGTGCTCTGGCCGGTCTCCTCCGGATCGCTCCAGTGGATTTCGAAGTAGGGCGCATCGGCCCGGCGGAACAGCTTCGGGCCGTCCTTGCCCTGTGCCCAGCAGGCGCGGTTGGTCTCGGGCGCCGGGCGCGCGCGCACCGCCGCGAACGCCTCGGTGGCCGAAGAGAACTGCTTCAGGTCGCCCAGCGTGGTGCGCGTGGCGAACACCAGATCGATCTCGCCGCGCGCACCGCGCTCGAGCGCGTCGGCGGGCCGGATCCAGATCTGGTGCACCGCTTCGACGGGGTCGTGCGAGCCCTCCTGCCCCGCGGGCGCCACGGCGAGGAAGAAGTGCGTCTCGAAGCGCCGCGCCGCGCCCGGCGAGGTGATCCAATGGCCGTAGTGGGCGAGCGCCTGGTGCGGCACGCGCAGCTTTTCCTGCTTCAATAATTCCTGAAAAGACTTGTTGCGGTAGGCGGCAAGCGACGCTGCTTTTTTTTCAGTGATTATTTTTTTATGCTTGTCTTCGAGAAGCAATATGCCCGCTTCCTCGAAGCACTCGCGCACTGCCGCGTACCGGTACTTCGCCAGCGCATCGTCGCCACCGGCGTCCTCGGCATCGAGCGAGCCGCCGGGAAAGACGTAGGCGCCGCCGAGAAAGGCCGACTCCTTCGCGCGCTGCATCATCAGCACTTCGACGCCCTGCGCGCCGTCGCGCAGCAGGATCAGCGTCGCCGCCGGGCGGGGGACCATCGCCATCAGGCGGTTCGTCCTGCCCGATCCTTGTCGTTCTGCGCCTTGATCATCTCGCGCATCTTCTGCCAATCAGCGTCGCTGAGCTGGTCGAGTTCGGTGAAGTAGCCGCCCGAGCCGGTGGCGAGGTAGCCGCCGCCATCTATCGCTATGGTTTCCCCTGTCAGCCACTCGCAACCGTCGGCCATCAGGAAGGCGGCCAGGTTCTGCAGCTCCTCCATCCGGCCCACGCGGCGCATCGGGTTGAGTTTCGAGCTGTCCTGAAAACCGCCACCGGGGCGCAACCGCTTGGACGCTCCTTCGGTGGGGAAGGGGCCCGGCGCGATGGCATTGAGGCGGATGCCGAAGCGGCCCCATTCGACAGCGAGTGACTTGGTCATCACGTGCAGGCCCGCCTTCGACATCGCCGAGGGCACGACGTAGGGCGAGCCGGTGTGCACCCAGGTGACGAGGATCGAGATCACCGAGCCCTTGTGGCCGCCGGCGATCCAGCGCTTGCCCACGGCGTGCGTGACGTAGAAGCTGCCGTGGAAGACGATGTTGGCGATGGCGTTGAAGCCGTTCGGCGTCAGGTCCTTGGTCGGGCTGATGAAATTTCCGGCAGCGTTATTGACCAGGCCCGCGAGGGGCCCGCTCTCGTCCCAAATGCGCTGCACCATCGCATCCACTGCTGCAGCGTCGCGGATGTCTACGGCGTGGGTTTTGACTGTCCCACCAAAAGAATTCATCAATTCCTTGGCAGTGGAATCCAGGACCGATCCGCGGCGCCCTGCAATCCAGAGCTCAGCACCGAGCTGCAGGAATTTCGCGGCGATTTCCCTGCCAAGGCCGGTGCCGCCGCCGGTGATGAGGATGCGCTTACCCTTGAGCAGCCCTTCCTTGAACATGGGAACCCCGCGGAGAGGCTCCCATTGTAGCGATGGTGTTGGCGGACGACTTAGCCGAACGCCGAGCGCCGCAACATGCGGGTCTGCCGCACCGGGCGATCTTTGAGAAGCGCGAGCAGCGGCGCAATCAGCAGCCGGTGGACGGCCTGGGCGCGCTCGCGGCGCGCCGCGAGGTGCAGGGCGGGGAGGGTAGAGCGGTCGATGATGTTCATCGCTTCCTTTCTGTCAGGCAAACGAAACCGAGGCTTCGCCGCCTAGTGCGTTGACGATGGCGAGACCGGCGTGGCGCAGGCGGTAGCAGCCGCCTTGCTCCAGCACGATGTCCCGCGGCTGGTTTTCCTCGGTGATCCACACCGAGCCTTCGACGGCGCAGACCGTGCTGCCGGCCGCTTCGCGCAGGCGCAGGGACTGGTGGGGAGAGAGCCTTACGGCACCGGCTTTCAGTTCGATCTTCATCTGCATCTCCTTGCTTTTGGCATGCGCAGGATGCATCCTTACGGCCTGCGGCTCAAACGGTAAATATGCAGGACATGCATGCCAAATAGGAATGCCAGAACGCGCACCGCGCTGCCCGCCCTCGACCTGCTGGTGGGCTTCGAGGCGTCGGCGCGGCTGCTCTCCTTCACCAAGGCGGGCGAGGAGCTCTACCTCACGCAGTCGGCGGTCAGCCGCCAGATCAAGGACCTGGAGAAGCAGCTGGGCATGCCGCTCTTCCAGCGGCGCCACCGCGCGCTTGCCCTGACCGATGCCGGGCAGCAGTTCTATGCGGCCTCCGCCCAGGCCATCGCCACCATGCGCGCCGCGACCGACCGGCTGCGCGCGCAGGGCGCCCGCAAGCCGCTTGCGGTCACCACCACCACGTCGTTTGCCGCGCTATGGCTGATCCCGCGCCTGGCCGGCTTCACGCGCGCGCACCCGGAAGTGGACGTGCGCATCACGGCCGATGCGCGCGTGCAGGATCTCGAGCGCGACGGGCTCGACGTCGCCATCCGCCATGGGCCGGCGACGCTCGCCGGGCCGAACGCGGTGCGCCTTTTCGGCGAGCGCGTGTTTCCGGTGTGCAGCCCGAAGCTGCTGAAAAAAACGCCGCTGAAGGAGCCCGCCGACCTGAAGAACCACGTGCTGCTGCAATACGACGACCCCGAAGGCCGGCACCCCTGGCTGCACTGGAAGACCTGGCTCGAGGTGGCGCGCATCGCCGATCTGCGACCCGCGGGCACGCTCACTTTTTCCGCCTATGAGCAGATCATGACGGCGGCGGTGGCGGGGCACGGCGTGGCGCTGGGGCGCAGCCCCCTGGTGCGCGACCTGCTCGCCTCGAAGGAACTGGTGGCGCCCTTCAAGAGCAGCGCGGATCCCGCGCGCGCTTATTTCGCCGTCACGTCCCGCGACGGCGCCGGCCGGCGCGAGGTGGTCGACTTCATCGCCTGGCTGAAGGAAGAATCCGCTACAGGGTAAGCACCAGCTTGCCGATGTGCTGTGAGCTCTCCATCAGCCGGTGCGCCTCGGACGCCTGTTCGAGGGGGAAGGTCTTGAAAATTTCCGGCTTGATGCGGCCGGCCTCGAGGTGGGGCCAGATCTTCTCGCGCAGGCTCTTCGCCACGGCGCCCTTGAACTCGACGGTGCGCGGGCGCAGCGTCGAGCCGGTAATCGTCAGCCGCCGGCGCATCACGGCGTCGATGCTGAATTCGGTCTTCGGCCCGCGCAGGTAGGCGATGAAGACGAGGCGGCCGTCGTCGGCGATGCATTTCAGCTCGCGTGGCACGTAGTCGCCGCCCACCATGTCGAGAATGACGTTGACGCCCTTGCCGGCGGTAGCCGCAAGTATTTCTTTTTCGAAATCCTGGGTTTTATAGTTGAACGCTCCGGTGGCGCCGAGCCGAAGGCAGGCGGCAACTTTCTCGTCCGAGCCGGCGGTGGCGAAGACGCGGTTGCCGGTGGCGGCGGCCATCTGGATGGCGCTCACGCCGATGCCCGAGCTGCCGCCCTGCACGAGGAGCGATTCGCCCGGCGCGAGGCGGCCACGGTCGTAGACGTTGGCCCAGACGGTGAAGAACGTTTCGGGCAGCGAGGCCGCTTCGACGAGCGACAGGCCCTTCGGCACCGGCAGCGCCTGCACCGCCGGCGCTACGCAATACTCGGCGTAGCCGCCGCCGTGCACCAGAGCGCAAACTTGCTCTCCCACACGAAAAGTATTCACGGTGGACCCGAGGGCGACCACTTCACCCGCGACCTCGAGGCCCGGCAAGTCGGAGGCATCCGGCGGCACCGCATAGTTCCCCATGCGTTGCAGCACGTCGGGCCGGTTGACGCCCGCCGCCGCGACCTTGATCAGGATCTCGTGCGGTTTCGGCGCCGGCTTCGGGCGATCCGCGGCTAGTAGAACTTCGGGACCGCCCGGCTTGCTGATCTCGATGGCTTTCATCTATGACATGATACGGTCAGGAGGATGGGACAATGAGAAACGCTTTTCTTGCGTTCGCCATGCTGGCTGCATTTCCGGCGTTGGCGGACTTCAATGACAGCAAACCGGTCACCGCCACGGTCACCGGCGCCACGCCGAGCGGCTACCCGAGAACCATGGTGGAAGGGCTGAACGCGGTAGTGCGCGATGCGTATCCCGGCTCCGCGGTGTCGTTCAAGCCGAATTCGCCCGGCGGCGGCGTGCTGGAGATCGCCGAGGGGCGCGCTGATTTCACGGCGACCGCCACCGGCACCGAGATCAAGCTTGCCAACGAGGGCCAGTCACCCTACCCAAAGCCGTTCAAGGGCAAGTTCAGCTACGTGATGATGCTGTACGACAACCAGTTCATCCACTTCCTGATGACCAAGGAGTGGTCGGACGCGAACGGCATCAAATCCTGGGCGGATATCGCCGCGAAGAAGCCGAAGATGCGGCTCGCCATCAATCGCCCGGACAATCCGCAAACCACCATCGGCGGGCCCTACGAGGTGATGAAAGCCCACGGCTTCACCATCAACGACATCGAGAAATGGGGCGGCAGCTACGTCCTGGGTAACAGCGCCATCGGACTGGACGCGATTACCGACGGGCGGGCCGACGTTTTCATGAACGCGCGCAACATCGGCGACTCGCTGGTCAAGGACATCGCCTCCAAGCGCGCGCTGCTGTGGATCGACGGCGACCCGGCCCGCGTCGAGCAGGCGTCGAAAGTCTTCAGCAACAGGATGGACATGGTGGCCCGGGACACCTATCCGTTCATGGAGAAGGACTACCCGACGGTGCGGATGTGGGTGTCCCTGCTGGCGGGCGCGCACGTTGCCGACGAGGTGGTCTACAAGTACGTGAAGGCGGTCGCCGAAAACGAGGACCGGGTGCAGAAGATCGGCGGCTCGCTCAAGGTATTCGCTACGCAGGGCATGGCGCGCGATCCGTCGGCTCTTCCCTACCATCCGGGGGCGCTGCGCTACTACAAGGAAAAAGGGCTGGTGAAGTAGGGCTGGCGGTCCGTTGCGCTTCCTGAGAGAGGGAACCCGGCACCGTCCTGGCGGCTATTGGACGGTTCTGATTTCGGCGGGCTCGGTCGCCGCCGCGCTCTACGTTCTCTGGGTCGGCGCGCTCGCCACGATCAGTGGCAACGCGGCGCTGTGGGCCGCAGACAAGCTGCGGCATGCGGAACTTCCGTCCCTCGCGCTCGATGCCTTTGCGACCTGGGCGCGCGCATTCAGCGGCCAGTTCCACCTCGACATCTCGATATTCATCGCGATCACCTTTCCGATCGCATTCCTCACCACTACCGCCACGCCGCAACGCAGGGCGCTCGCGTGGACCGACATCGTGCTGGCGGCCATGGCGCTTGCCGTGGCGCTCTACTACATCGTCTTCAACGACCGGTTCCTCCACTGGAACCGCGGCTTCTCGCAGCCCACGGCGGCGGACATCGTCGCCGGATTGGTGCTGCTCGGCCTGGTGATCGAGCTGTGCCGGCGCTCGGTCGGCCCCGGCCTGACGGTGCTGGTGCTGGTGCTGCTCGCGTTTACCGTACTCGGAAAATGGATGCCGGGCCCGCTGCAACACGACAACTTCGGCGTTCCGTACTTCATCGAGATGATGACCATCATGGAGAACGGGATTTTCGGCGCGCCGCTGGAGGTTGCAGCGACCTACGCGTTCCTGTTCGTCCTGTTCGGCAGCTTCTACGAGAAGGCCGGCGGCGGGAAACTGTTCTTTGACCTCGCCAGCGGCGTCACCGGCCGCATGCGCGGCGGCGCCGCGAAGGCCTGCGTCACGGCGAGCGGTCTGTACGGCTCGGTTTCGGGCAGCCCGACCGCCGATGTCGCCACCACCGGCCCGCTCACCATCCCGATCATGAAGAAGATGGGCATCCCCGCGGCGCGCGCCGGCGCGATCGAGGCGACCGCGTCGAGCGGCGGCGCCATGCTGCCTCCGGTCATGGGCGCCGTCGCCTTCATCATGTCGGACATCACCGGCATTTCCTACCAGCGCATTGCCTGGGCCTCGGTGCTGCCGGCGCTGCTCTACTACATGGCGATCTACATCCTCGTGCACAACGAAGCGGTGAAGAACAACGAACCGCGCCTGCCGGAGGACCAGATTGTTCCCGTCGGGCGCGCCCTCGCCCAGGGCTGGCGGCATATCCTGCCGCTCGGTGCGCTCGTCGGCCTGCTGGTCGCCGGCTACACGCCGACCTATGTCGCCGCCGGCTCGACGGCCGCCGTGATCGTTCTGAGCTGGCTATCGCCGCAGAGCGCCATCGGCCCGCACCGCTTCGTGCAATGCTGCACCGACACCATCGCCCAGCTCGTGCCGCTGGTGGGTGCCGTGGCGGCAGCCGGCGTGGTGATCGGCGCAATCGAGATCAGCGCGCTCGCCGGAAAATTCACGCTGCTCATCAACCTGGTCGCGGGCGGATTGCTGGTGCCGACGCTGATCCTTTCGGCGGTGTTCCTGGTTCTGCTCGGCATGGGCATGCCTACGCCGGCGGTGTACATCACTGGCGCCGCGCTGCTCGCGCCGGTGCTGCGGCAGCACTTCAACCTGCCGGAAATGCAGGTTCACCTTTTCATGCTGTACTTCGCTTGCCTCTCGGCGATCACGCCGCCGGTGGCGGTGGCGAATTTCGCCGCCGGCGCCATCGCCGGCGCCAATCCGATGGCGCTGGGGCCGTACGCGGTGAAGCTCGCCGTCGGCGGATTCGTCCTGCCGTTCTTCTTTCTGTTCAATCCGGGCCTCAACATGGAAGGCGGCGCCGCCCAGATCCTGGTCGCGCTCTTCTTCGGCATCACGCTGGTCAGCTTCGCGTCGCTCGCCCTGCACGGGATGATCGGCCGGCGGGTGATCGCCTGGCCGCTGCGCCTGCTGGTCGCCGCCTGCGCTGTCGCGGTGATCGTGCCGCGGTGGGAGCTGCAGCTCGCCGCGACGGCGCTCGGCACGCTGGTACTAACGCTGGTTCACCTGCGCGGCCGCCCAGTCCAGGTCGACGTTCCCGCCGGATAGAACGATCCCGATTTTCTGTTTTTTACCAGAGTATTTGTTGTTGAAAAGAGCCGCAAATGCCAGCGCCCCCGTCGGCTCGACGACGATCTTCACTCTTTCCCACAAGTAGAACATCCCGCGCAGCAGTTCCTCGTCGGTCACGGTGAGCATGTCGTCGACGTAGCGCTGCACCAGCGCAAACGTGATGTCGCCAGGCGCTTGGGTGCGCGCGCCGTCGGCGATGGTGTCGGGCACCGGGATGGTGACAATTTTTTTGCTCTTGAAAGACAAAAAGACATCATTTCCGGCTTCTGGTTCCACGCCGATAACCCGGCAGGCAGGCGCGAGGCGCTTCGCCGCGACGGCGCAGCCCGAGAGCAGCCCAGCGCCGCCGCAAGGCACCAGCAGCGCGTCGAGCGGCCCGGTCTCCTCGATCAGCTCCTTCGCCGTGGTGCCCTGGCCGGCGATCACATCTGGGTGATTGAAGGGAGGAATCAGGGTTGCGCCTCTCTCTTTTGAGATCCGTTTTGCAATATCTTCGCGGCTTTCACCTGCGCCGTAGGTAACGACTTCGGCACCATAACCGCGCGTCCCATCCAGCTTTACTTTCGGCGCGTCGGCCGGCATTACGATCACGGCCTTGATGCCCAGGAGCTTCCCTGCCAGCGCCACCGCCTGTGCGTGGTTGCCTGACGAGAACGCAACTACGCCCCGTCGCTTCTCTTCCTCGTTCAATTGGGATAAAGCGTTAAACGCCCCTCGGAACTTGAATGCCCCCATGTTCTGCAGGTTCTCGCACTTGAAGAACACCCGGGCGCCGGTGCGCTCATCCACCGCGATGGAGCTCAGCACCGGCGTGCGCACCGCGTGCGGCCGGATGCGCTCGTGCGCGGCGGCGATATCGTCGAAAGTCACCATGGCCGAATTGTAGAATGAGGCCATGAACTATCCCGGATACCAGGACCTGAAAATTCGCCGGCTCGAGCCCGGCATCCTCGAGATCGTGATGGGCGAGGAGGGCAAGCTTGCCGTCGCCACGGCGCGCGCGCACGGCGAGATGGCGCGCATCTGGCTCGACGTCGACCGCGACCCGGACACCAGCGTCGCCATCCTGCGCGGCGCCGGCAAGGGCTTCTCCGCCGGCGGCGACATGGCGATGGTCGAGGAAATGACCAAGGATTTCGCCGCGCGCGCGCGCGTCTGGCGCGAAGCAAGGGACCTGGTCTACAACATGATCAACTGCTCCAAGATCATCATCTCCGCGGTGCACGGGCCGGCGGTGGGCGCCGGACTCGCCGCCGCACTGATGGCCGATGTCTCGATCGCGGCGAAGAATGCGCGCCTGATCGACGGCCACACCCGCCTCGGCGTCGCCGCCGGCGACCACGCTGCCATCATCTGGCCGCTGCTCTGCGGCATGGCAAAGGCCAAGTATTACCTGCTGACCTGCGACACGATTTCGGGGGAAGAAGCTGAGCGGATGGGATTGGTTTCAATTTGTTGTGAAGAGTCGCAACTGAAGGAAAAAGCGCTGGAAGTCGCGCGTAAACTCGCCGCCGGCCCTCAGGCCGCGCTGCGCTTGACCAAGTACTCGCTCAACAATTGGTTGCGACTCGCGGGCCCGTCGTTTGACGCGTCGCTCGCGATGGAGATCATGGGCTTTACCGGTCCCGAGGTGAAGGAAGGCCTCGCCGCGCTGCGCGAGAAACGCAATCCCTCATTTCCCTCGGCGCCGCCGGATTTTTAGGCCGGCTTGGTGAAATCCATCGCCGGGCCGGGGGGCTCGGCCGCAGCGGCGGCACCGCCGCAGAGTCTTTCGATATCCCGCTTGATGCTGGCGGTATCCGGGACGGCGCGCCCCAGCGTGCTGAGCAACACGCGGGACGGCAGGTCGGTCAGCGTCGGATTCGGATGGTCGCGCAGGTGCGCGGTGTTCTGCAGCGCCGGAACGATCCTGCCGCTTCGAATGCCCGCCATTTCATTTTCGAGGCCCTGGATGATTGCGGCCTGCGCCCGCGCCATTCCCAGGAGCAGCTCGGCCAGGTGCTGCGCGGTGATTTCCATTTGCGTCCTCCCGTCAGGCGGTGCCGGCGATGGTAGCATCCGCCGATGTTTGCGGTTTCGCTTTCCGGGCGGCGGCCAGGCAACCTCGGCGTGAAGGACGGGCGCCTGGCGCCGCCGAAGCGCTCACCCAACAGCGTCTCGTCGCAGGCCGATCCCGCCGACCGGGAGCATTACATCCAGCCGATAGCATTCAGCGGAAGTATTTCTGAAGCAAGAAGGACCGTTGCATCGATGCAAGGCGCGACGGTCATCGAGGAAAAACCCGGTTATCTATACGCGGAATTCCGCAGCCGCCTGCTGGGCTTCGTCGACGACGTCGAATTGCTGCGACAGGGCGGCGTGCTGCACGTGCGCTCTGCCTCGCGCCTGGGGCGGCGCGACTTCGGCGTCAACCGCAGGCGCGTCGAGGCGCTGCGCAAGCTCCTCAGCTGAGCTCGAGCATCACCGGCTGATGGTCGGAGGCCTGCGTGTCCGCATCGATGCGGATCGAGCGCAGCCGCGGCACCAGGTCCTGGGTCACGAAAATGAAATCGCAGCAATAAGGCGCCTGCTCGCGCTCCTTCTCATGCAGGCGGAAGGTCGGCGGATGCAACTTGCCGGGATGCAGAGATTGCCAGGCGTCGGCGAAGCCGGCCTCCCGAATACGCCCGTGCAGGGGATCCTGCGGCGGGAAATTGAAATCGCCGCACAGGATCGCGCTGCGCGGCAGGGGACCCGGCATCGTGAACGGTCCGGCCGCGGGGACCGGCTGGCGCGCGCCGGTGGCCTCGGCCTGGATGGCGCGCAGCCGGCCGACCTGCGCCGCGCGATGCTCTGCGGAGTAGTACTCGAGATGCGTGGTGACGACGCGCAAGGGCCCGAACGGCGCCTCGATCACGGACTCGACCGCGACGCGCGGCATGCTCGGCGCGCCGGGCGAGTCCGGCCATGGCAGGGAATGACGGCGCACTCGTCCGACCGGCAGGCACGACAGCAGCAGGTTGCCGAAGCGGCTGCGGCCGCTCGCGCCGGCGGGCACGTCCACGCCCCAGGCGTAGAACGCGGCGTAGCCGGGAAATTGCCGCGCCAGCTCCTCGGTCTCGAGCTCCTGCAGGCAGAGGACGTCCGGATCGGCGAGGCGGCGCGCCTCGGCGGCGATGCGCGCGGCATCTACCGTGCCGTCCATGCCGCGGCAGGATTGCACGTTCCAGCTCAGCAATCTCATCCCGGCGCCGATTCAGCGCCCGTCCGCGACCTCGAGCGTTCTCGACTTGCGCGCCGCCTCCGGCATGCCGGTCCACGCCTGCCATCCCTCGGCGCGCTTTTGCGCAATGCTGCCGGCGCCGCGCTCCGCCCACGCCTCGGCCCGCTGCGTCTTGGTCACCAGCGTGGTGCCGCTGTCCCATTCCTGGAATTCCGCGCCGGCGATTTCGGAAACACGCATCGCGATAAAAGCGTGGCGCGCGGCGCCGAGGGCTTCCTGATCCGCCCCGATTCGCGCGTAGTAGGTCTTGCCGGCCGCTACGTTCGCTTCCAGGAAATCCGTCGAGCGGCTATAGAGCATGATTCTGGTCTTGCCGGGCTTGACGGAGACGGCGACTCTCTGGCCCTCGCGGATGATGCCAATGAACCGGATTTCCTCATCCGTTACGTCGTAGAGCGACACGGAGCGCGGCAGTCCCGCTGCGGGATCGTAGTTCGGCCGCGCCGCCGATCCCGGCGCGGGTGGCGCGCCTGGCACGCCGGAATACACGTAGCGCGCACGCAGGATGATGATCAGCGCCTCATCCGGCTTGACGGCAAGGTCCTTCGCTTGCCGCGCAGCCATGCCCCTGCCGGCACAGCCTGCCACTGCGATCGAGAGCAGCAACACGAACCATCTAACCATGAACATCCCCCCAGAATGCTTTAAGACAGAGGAACGGTACCTCCATGGTGGCGACGACGCAATCCTGCGCGCACCGCCTACTTCAGGCCCTCGAAAAGCGACGAGGAAAAGGCTACGATAGGATTCCCGGGTAGCCCGAGGAGCTTTCCCGAGTTGACTGACGGTCCCCCGAGCGAAGAGGAATTGGCGCAAATCCGCCAGCGCTTGCACGCCCTCGAGATCGAGCACCACGACCTCGACGACGTGATCGGCCGGCTGGCCGGCGACCTTGCGCAGGACCAGCTGCAACTGCAGCGCCTCAAGAAGCGCAAGCTCTACCTCAAAGACCAGATCCAGCGCCTGCGCACGCGGCTGATCCCTGACATCATCGCGTGATCGGGAAAGTTATAGAGGCGTGATAGCTCTGCTGCAGCGCGTTTCGGGCGCGTCGGTGCGCGTCGGCAGCGAAACGGTGGGAGAGATCGGCGCGGGCTTGCTGATATTTGTTGGAGTCGAGCGCGGCGATAGCGAATCAGAAGCACAGAGACTCGCTGAACGAGTGCTCGGCTATCGCGTATTCGCCGACAGCGCCGGGAAAATGAATCTTTCGGTCAAGGACATCAAGGGCGAACTGCTGGTGGTGCCGCAGTTCACCCTGGCGGTGGATACGAAATCAGGAACGCGCGCGGGATTTTCGACGGCGGCGGCGCCGGACGAAGGAAAAATACTCTTCGAATTGCTGTTGAAGCATCTGCAACAGGAAATACCTGTTAAGACCGGCCGCTTCGGCGCCCACATGCAGGTCAGCCTCGTGAACGACGGGCCCGTGACTTTCTGGCTGCAGGCGGCGCCGCAGCGCGCGTCTTGAATACCGCCGGCGACACCACCTCGATCATCTCGAGATTGCGCGAGTGGCGGATTTCGCGGTGGCGGATGCGCGGCGGCTGGTAGAAGCAGCTGCCGGCGCGCATGGTGATTTTTCCGACGCCTTCGTACTCGAACTCGACCCAACCCTTCAGCACGTAGACAAACTGCACGCGGCAGTCGTGCAGGTGCCACTCGCCGTGCGGCGCCTTGCCCGGCCGCGCGCGGATCACGTGCGCTACCACCTTGCCGCGCGTCGCGCGCTGGATGCCGAGGTCGCGGTATTCGAAATAACCGCGCAGGCCGCGGCGCGAGAATTTCGAGCCGCGGAGATGGGAGACGCGGAAGCTCATAGCAGCGGAATTCTAAGGTAAGCTCGACGCCATGTTCGAGCAGTTTATCGGCACAAAACCGGTCGAGGAGCGTCATCGAATCGAGCTTGCCGCCCTGGAGAAATACCTCGGGTTCAACATAAAAGAAATAGAGCAATTCAAGGGGGGGCAGTCGAATCCCACCTACCGCCTGACTGCTGCCGACGGAAAGAAATGGGTTTTGCGAAGAAAACCCCCGGGCAAGCTGCTGCCTTCGGCGCATGCCGTGGATCGCGAATACCGCGTGATTTCCGCGTTGCATCAGAAAAATTTCCCGGTGGCGAGGCCGCTGGTGCTGTGCGAGGACGACGCCGTCATCGGCACCATGTTCTACGTCATGGACTGCGTCGACGGACGGGTGCTGTGGGACCAGGCGTTGCCGGGAATGACGCGCGGCCAACGCGCGGCCATCTGGGATGAATTGAACAATGTCATCGCAACCTTGCACACCATCGACTACCGCGCCGTCGGCCTGGAGGGCTTCGGCAAGCCGGGCAACTACATCGAGCGCCAGGTGGCGCGCTGGTCCAAGCAGTACCGCGCTTCGGAGACCGAGCGCGTCGAGGCGATGGACAACCTGATCGACTGGCTGCCGCGCAATATCCCGCCCGAGGCGGGCACCGCGGTGGTCCACGGCGACTTCCGCCTCGACAACGTCGTCTTCCACCCGAGCGAGCCGAAGATCCTTGCGGTACTCGACTGGGAGCTCTCCACGCTGGGCGACCCGCTGGCGGACTTCGCCTACCACTGCATGAGCTGGCACATCCCGCCCGGCGCGTTCCGCGGCATTGCCGGGTTGGACCTGGATGCCTTGGGTATTCCGACCGAAAGGACTTATCTTGGAAATTATTGCAAAAGGACCAACCGCCCCGGCGTGGATGCCTCGCACTGGGACTTCTATCTCGCCTACAACCTGTTCCGCATCGCAGCGATACTGCAAGGCATCAAGAAACGCGTGGTTGAAGGCACCGCGGCGAGCGCGCACGCCGCAGACGCCGGCAGCCGGGTGCAGCCGCTGGCGCGGCTGGGCTGGCAGCAGGTCGAAAAGATACTGAGGAGGGCCGCTTGAACTTCGAATTTACCCCCCGCGTTCAAGACCTGCAGAAGCGCGTTTCCGCCTTCATGCAGGAGCACGTCTATCCCAGCGAGCGCCTGTGGGAAGCGCACGTGCGCAGCGACAAGCGCTGGCAGCCGGTACCCGTAATCGAGGAATTGAAGGAAAAAGCGAAGCGCTCGGGCCTATGGAACCTGTGGCGGCCGAAGTCGCACGGCGGCGAGCTCACCAACCTCGAGTACGCGCCGCTGTGCGAAATCATGGGGCGGGTGAGCTGGGCGCCGGAGGTGTTCAACTGCTCGGCGCCCGACACCGGCAACATGGAAACGCTGCTGCGCTACGGCACCAAGGAGCAGGTCAAGCAGTGGTGCGAGCCGCTGCTCGAAGGAAAAATCCGCTCGGCCTTCCTGATGACCGAGCCGAACGTCGCCTCGTCGGATGCAACGAACATTCAAACCAGGATGCTTCGCGAGAAAAATGAATATGCGATCAACGGCACCAAATGGTGGTCGAGCGGGGCGGGCGACCCGCGCTGCAAGATCTACATCGTCATGGGCAAGACCGATGCGGAAAATGCGTCCCGCCATAGCCAGCAGTCGATGGTGCTGGTGCCGGCCGGCACGCCCGGCGTCAATATCAAGCGCTTCCTGCCCGTGTTCGGCTACGACGACGCGCCGCACGGGCATATGGAAATTGAGATGAAGGACGTGCGCGTGCCGGCTTCCAACGTGCTCCTCGGCGAAGGGCGCGGCTTCGAAATCGCGCAGGGGCGACTCGGGCCGGGCCGCATCCACCACTGCATGCGTCTGATGGGCCAGGCCGAGCGCGCGCTGGAGAAGATGTGCCGCAGGGCTAGTGAAAGAGTTGCTTTTGGAAGACCTATATCGGATCAAGGCGTCACCCGCGAGCGCATCGCAGAGGCGCGCATCATGATCGACAGCGCGCGCTTCCTGGTGCTGAATGCCGCCTGGAAGATGGACACCGTCGGCAACAAGGGGGCGAAGAAGGAGATCGCCATGATCAAGGTGCTGGCGCCCAACGTCGCCTGCCAGGTGATCGACTGGGCGATGCAGGTGCACGGCGGCGGCGGCGTGTCGGACGACTTCGGCCTCGCCCAGGCCTACGCGCACGCGCGCACGCTGCGTTTCGCCGACGGACCCGACGAGGTGCACCGCAACGCCATCGCCAAGATGGAACTGGGCGAGCAGACCAGCGTGGTCGAGGCGCTTTCGAAAAAGAAATCCTTCTAGAGCGCCCGTGAAAACCACCGATGCCCTGGTCCTCGGGGCAGGGATCGTCGGCGTCTGCGTCGCGCTGCACCTGCAGAAGCGCGGGCGCGCCACGGTGCTCGTCGACCGGCGCGGCGCGGCGGAGGAAACCTCGTTCGGCAACGCCGGCCTGATCCAGCGCGAAGGCGTCTATCCTTACGGCTTCCCGCACGATTTCGGCGCGTTGCTTCGCTACGGCTTCAACCGCACCATCGACGCGCACTATCACCCTTCGGCGCTGCTCGAGATCGCGCCGTTCCTCTGGAAATACTGGCAACACTCGCGCCGCCGGCGCCATGCCCGCATCGCACGCCTCTACGCGAAGCTGATCGAGCACTGCGTAACCGAGCACGACGCGCTCGCCGCGGAGGCGGGCGCGACCGGACTGATCCGGCGCTCGGGCTGGATGCGCGTGTTCCGCACTGCACGCGAGCGCGACCTGCGCCTGGAAGAGGCCGCGCGCTGGCGGCAGGAGTTCGGGCTGCAATTCGCGACGCTCGACGCCGGCCAGCTGCAGGAGGCCGAGCCGCACCTTGCGCCGATTTTGACGGGAGCGCTGCATTGGACCGAGCCCACCACGGTGACCGATCCGCAGGGCCTCGCGCTCGCCTACCTGAAGCGATTCGAGAGCCTGGGGGGCCGCTTCGTCCAGGGAAACGCCGCATCTCTGCTTCAAGCCGGAAAAGCTTTTTCCGTTAAAACCGTACAGGGCTCGATCGAAGCGAAAGACGTCGTGATCGCGCTTGGCCCCTGGGCCGACGTGGTCACGCGCCGCCTCGGCTACCGCCTGCCGCTGGCGGTGAAGCGCGGCTATCACATGCACTACCGCGCCGCGGGCCAAGCGGTGCTCAACCATCCGATTCTCGACACCGAGCGCGGCTACTGCCTCGCGCCCATGGCGCGCGGCATCCGACTCACCACCGGCGCCGAGTTCGCGCTGCGCGACGCCATTCGCACGCCGGTGCAGCTCGGTCGCGCCGAGCCGATCGCGCGCAATCTCTTCCCGCTCGCCGAGCGCCTGGACACCGAGCCCTGGATGGGCGCGCGCCCCTGCACGCCCGACATGATGCCGATCATCGGCGCGGCGCCGCGCCACGCCAATCTCTGGTTCGCCTTCGGCCACGCGCATCACGGCCTGACGCTGGGGCCGGTCACCGGGCGGCTGGTCGCCGAGATGGTCACCGGCAATGCGCCCTTCGTCGACCCTGCCCCCTACCGGGTGGAGCGGTTCTAGAATGATTCACGGAGGTGCACGGTGCTGAGACTCTGCGGTTTTCCCATCAGCAACTACTACAACAAGGTTCGCATCGCGCTGCTCGAGAAGGGCATCCCGCACGAGGCGGACCCGGGCTGCACGCCTTCGCAGAAGGACGATTTCCTGGCGCGCACGCCGATCGGCAAGGTGCCGTTCCTCGAGCTGGACGGCGGCCGGCGGCTCGCCGAATCGCAGGTGATCATCGAGTACCTGGAGGATGCCTACCCGCAGAAGCTGCTTTATCCGCGCGATCCCTACGAGCGTGCCAAGGTGCGCGAGCTGATCGAGTTCCTCGAGCTGCACCTCGAGCTGGTGGTGCGGCGTCTGTATCCGTCGGTGTTCTTCGGCAAACCCGTACCCGAGGAGATCAAGGTCGCGGTCGAGAAAAGCCTGGCCAAGGGCCTGCGCGCGCTCCAGGCGCTGGCCAAATTCTCACCCTATGCCGCGGGCGGCGCGCTGACCTACGCCGACTGCGCGGCCTTTGTGCACCTGCCGCTCGTTTCGCTGTCCACCAAGCTCGCCTACGGTCGCGATTTCCTCGCCGAGATGCCGCAGGTGAAGGGCTACCTGGCGATGCTCAAGGCGCGCCCGGCGTTCGCCCAGGTGGACGAAGAACGCAAGGTCTATCAGGCAGCGATGAAGGCAGCGGCGACTAAGTGAGCTCGCTCCAGGAATACCTGCGCTTCGCGGTGACGCTCACCGCGGTGCTCGATCCGTTTCTCGCCGTGCCGATCTTCCTCGCGCTGACGGCGTCGCGCGAGCCGGCGTCGCGCGCCACGCTGGTGCGCGTCGTCGCCATCACGGTGTTCTCGGTGCTCGCGGTGTCGGCGCTGCTCGGCGAGGCGATCCTCACCCTGATCGGCGCGAGTCTCTCCGCCTTTCGCGTCGGCGGCGGCCTGCTGCTGCTGCTGATGTCGCTTTCCATGCTCAACGCCCAGGCGGGCGGCGTGCGCCAGTCGCGCGCCGAGGCGGCCGAACTCGAAAGCGGCGAGCTCTCGGGCGTGGTACCGCTCGCCGTGCCGCTGCTCGCCGGGCCGGGCGCCATCAGCACCACCATCATCGCGGCGCAGAAGGGCGGTGCGGCGCACCTGGCGGCGGTCCTCGCCTGCATCGCCGCGGTCAGCGCGCTCACCTGGATCGTGCTGCGCGCGGCGCCTGCGATCGGTGCGCGCCTGGGCACCACCGGGCTCAACATCGCCACGCGCCTGCTCGGGCTGCTGCTCGCCGCCCTGGCGATCCAGACTATGGCCGAGGGCCTGCGGGCGCTGTTCCCGGGGCTTGCCTAGCGAGCCAGTCCTCAAGCGCGGCGCGCATCGCCTCGGGCTGCTCGGTCGGGATCCAGTGCCGGGCCGGCAGCTCCCTGATCTCGACGTCCTTCAGCTCGGCCATGGCCGCACGCGTCAGCGCCGCGTCGGTCATCCGGCTCTCGCGTGCGAGGAGCACCAGGGCGGGGCAGCGAATGGCGGCCGCCGGCGGCAGCGGCTCGAGCACGCCGAGTACGCCCTGGAAGTAGGCCGCCGACGGCGTGTGGCGCAGGTCGGAGAGCGGCGAGGCGAAGCTGGCGAGCGCGCGCGCGCCGCTCGCGGCAGCCAGGTCCCACTGGTGCAGATCCACGTTGCCGACGCGGCCGCGCTTCAACCCCAGCGCGTTGCCGCACCGGGCAGCGAGCGCGGCGAGGCGCACCAGGAAGCGCAGGCGGAGCAGCGTGCGCATGCCGCCGATGAGAGCCTCGCGCGGCATCGGCTCGATCAGGATCAGACCGGCGGCGCGCTGCGGGTGGCGCGCCGCGAAATGCAGTGCGATATTGGCGCCGAGGCAGTGCCCGCCGACCACCGCGCGTTCGCAACCCGCCGCGTCGAGCGTCGCGACGAGGTCGTCGCACCAGCGCTCGACGTCGATGCGCCCGCGATCCGCGGACCCGGCGTGGCCGCGCAGCTCGGGCGTGACGAGCTGCCAGCCGCCGAACGCACGCGGCAGGCGCCACCAGCGCGTGGCGTTGCTCGCTAGGCCGTGCAGGAGAACTACAACGCCAGGGGGTTGCGCGGCGAGCGCTCCTCGATAATGTCGTCCATGCGCGCGCGGATCGCGCCCTTGATGCGCGGGTGAGTGAGGATGTAGAAGCGATCCTCCTTCACCGCGGCAACCACCGCGTTGGCGACGTCGTCCGCCGACAGGCGGCCGGAGGCGACGGCCTTTTTCAGGCTGGCTTCCCTGGCAATGGTTTCTTTTGACTTCTCGGAAGCAATCATTTCTTTGGGACGATTTCGCTCTGAATTTGAAATTCCCGTCGGCACGTAGGCCGGGCACAGGACGGAAACACCCACCTGTGAATTTCTTTCCTTGAGGTCGTGAAGCAGACTTTCGGACAAGGCCACCACCGCATGCTTGGTGACGTTGTAGGCGCCGGAGCCCGGCGGCGAGATGAGGCCTGCCACCGAGGCGGTGTTGACGATGTGGCCGGCGTTTTGAGCGATGAGGCGCGGCGCGAAGGCGCGCACGCCATGAATCACTCCCCACAGATTGACGCCGAGGATCCACTGCCAGTCGCCGACGCTGTTCTCCCATACCGCGCCGAGCGGCGACACGCCGGCGTTGTTGCACACGAGGAAGGGATCTCCGACGCGATCACAGAAGGCGCGCACTTCCGCTTCCTTGGAAACATCGACTCGCATCGAAAAGCCTTTTACCTGCGAAGCAGTTTCACCTAAGCCTTTTTCGTCGACATCCGCCAACGCCAGATTCATCCCTTCGCGCGCAAACGCGAGCGCCATGGCGCGGCCGAGGCCGCTGCCGGCGCCGGTGACCACGGCGGTTTTTCCCTTGAGTTCTTTCATTGTTTCTCCAGCCAGTCGGTGGCGTCGCGCCACAGCGTGTCACGGAAGCGGTCGCGGAAGAAGCCGAAATGCCCGATGCGCTTGGCGCCGACGTCGCCCGGGCGCACGCGCTTGAGCTCGCTGCGCGAGGCCGGGTAGAGGTCGAGCAGCGCCTGTACCGCCCCGGCGGGTGCGAACGCATCGTCGCTGATGGCGTAGGCGCGCAGCGGCGCGGTGACGCGCGCGTAGGCGGCTTCGACGCCGAGGTCGCCCACCAGATACGTCGGGTTGCGGCACCAGCGGGCCCATTCGATCGCCACGCCCTTTGGCAGGTCCTCGCCGAAGCCCAGGCGCGACGAGGGAAAGTAGCCTTGCAGCCGCGAAACGACCGGCAGCACCACGTGGGACGCCGGCCACATCCAGGCACGGCCGAGCAGCGGCCAGTTCCTCCAGTAGCCGCTCTGCGAGCCGACCATGAACGCGGCGGCAACCTCGTTCGCGGCGGGAAGCAGCCCGATCGCCTGTCCGCCGAAACTGTGGCCGGCCACAAAGATTTTTTTGTTTCCCTTCTGCAAGAACTCAAATGCGGCGGCAGCGTCGAGTTGCGCCCAGTCGCGCATGCTGGCGACGACCCCGCGCACGTGGCCGGAGAGCGACTTGCCGATGCCGCGATAGTCGAAGGTGAGCACGTTGAAGCCGCGTTCCATCAGGTAAGCGGCATATTTGGCGTAGTAGTCCTGCGGCACGCCGGTCGCCGGCATCACCAGTACGCCGCGCTCGGAGCGCGTCGCCGCCCGGTAGAGAGTCGCCCCGAGCGTGTAGCCGTCGCTCGCCGCCAGCAAAAAGGCGCCGTTCATCGCCACGAGTGCCAGAGCATGAATGCCCCGCCCGCCAGGATCAGCCCCTCTATGAACAGAATGTGCAGGTGCGCGTGCAGGCGGTTCACCAGGACGGCGGCGAGCGCGCTTCCCGGGATGGTAGCGACGCCGATCACCACGCCAGTGGAAAATGTGCGTGCGTCGAGCAGGTCGAAGCGCTGGAACAGCAGCGCCTTGCTGAAGTCGAGCGCGATGGTGGCGAGCGCATCGGTGGCGAGCACGGCCTGGCCCGTCAGGCCGGCGCCGAGCAGCAGCGAAATCAGGATCACGCCGGTGCCGGTAGCGACGCCCGAGGCGAGGCCAAACACGCTGGCGCCTGCAACGATTCCGGTTTTTTGCAAAATGATCTGTTTTCTCTGCAGAACACGACGGATCGGCACTGAGGCCAATATCAGCACCCCCAGTACCGTTCCCAGGGAGCGCGGGTCGAGCACGGTGTAGATCCAGGTGCCGAGCACCAGAAACGGCAGCGAGCCCGCCAGCACCAGCGTCAGCGCGCGCCGGTCGAGGCTCGTGCGGTAGAACCAGAAGCGGCCGGCATTGATGACCACGCCGGCCACCGCCAGCACCGGCACCACCGCCTTGACCCCGATCAGCGGCGTCAACGCGGCGGTCAGGATGATGCCGGTGCCGAAGCCGCCCATGCCGCTGATCACGGCAGCGCCGAGCGCGAGCGCGGCGACCGCGGCGAGCGTGGGTGCGTCGAGCAGCAATCTAGCTTCGCGGCACCGGGCGCGGGCGCCCGTCGCTATCGATGGCGACGTAGGTGAGCGTCGCCTCGGTGACCTTTACCACCTTAGGTTCGGAGGGCTTGCGCTCGGCGTAGACCTCGACGTTGACGGTGATCGAAGTATTGCCGATCTTCACCAGGTCGACGTAGAACGACAGCAGGTCGCCAACGTGCACCGGCTCCTTGAACACGAACGAGTTGACGGCGACGGTGGCGATGCGCCCGCGCGCCAGGCGGCCGGCGAGCGTGCCGCCGGCGATGTCGACCTGCGCCATGATCCAGCCGCCGAAGATGTCGCCGTTCTGGTTGGCGTCCGCCGGCATCGGCATGACGCGCAGCGCCGGTTGCCGGTCGGCGGGAAGCGCTTCCGTCACCACCTCGGCACGCGATTCTTCACTTCTTCCGACGTGGCGGTCCGCGTCAGCGCTTGGCCGGCGCTTGATTGCCGCCCGCGCCCGCGGAGCCTTGAGCCTGGATGACCTTCGCGTTCAGAGTCGTGCACACCTTGACTCCGATCAACCACCAGGACCACGTCTCGGTCACACGTACGTCCGAGATGAAGCCGCCCGCCGCCTGCGTTTCGATTCCCTCATAAGCACGCGACTGTCTGTCATTGACCATAATTGGAATCACGCCGAGGAGCTGGAAGCCACAATTCCTGGACTGAACCTGGCGTTCCGGCCCGGTCGGAATCGGCCCAGAAACCTGCGAGCCGAGCGACACAGGTACCCCGGAACATCCGGTAGCGAACATAGCCGCGGCAATGATTGCAATTTGCCTGGTACGCGCGTTCATTTGATCGCCTCCGCCGATACCCTCGCGCAGCGCATGGTTCCAATGCCCACGAAATACCAATCGTCATGGAGTTTGGCGTTGACCAAGCCCGTCGCGCCGGGAACACTGGTCAACGCTTCGCGGTAGGCGTGCTCGACCCGGCTGTTATAGCTGATCGGGATGATGTTAAACAGGTGTACGCCGCATGCCGAGCCTTCAGCCGCGCCCAGGCGCTGGAATTTTTGCGGCGGTGTCGGCGCGACGTTAATGGGCTGCGAAGAGCACGCGCACAAGACCGCTGTCACAAGGAGTGCAAAAGCAATCCTGGTCTTTCTGTACCGTTCCATAAGTCTCCCTTTTCCCTGAAATACAGGTCGCAGGAATTCTGTCGATCTGCCGCCAGCAGGAAGTCTAACCCTAACGCCCCTTCGCTTCCGAAACGGAATTCAGGTAATGCAACGGTCCGCCGCGGAAAGGCGCGAAGCCGGTGCCGAAGATAAGTCCAGCATCGGCCAGGTCGGCATCCGCAACGATGCCGTCGGCCACCGCCGCCTGCGCCTCGTGCAGGTAGGGCTCGATTAGCGACTCGATGAGCGAAGGCAGATAGCTGTCGGGAGCGCCCTTGACCGCTTTTCCGTTCTCGTATTTGTAGATGCCCTGGCCGCTCTTCTTGCCGAGATGGCCGAGCGCCACGTTCTTCGACAGCACCTTGGGCACGTCGGCTTCCGACGAGACGTTCTTGGCGAGAGCTTTCCCGGCGGCGAGGCAGATGTCGAGCCCGACGGTGTCGGCGAGCTCGGCCGGCCCCATCGGCATGCCGAATTCTTCCATCGCTGCATCGATGGTCTCGGGCTTCGCGCCCTCGTCGATCATGCGGAAGGCGTTCTGCATATAAGGGCCGAGGACGCGGTTGACGAGGAAGCCCGGCGCGTCCTTCACCGGCAGTGGCAGCTTGTCGATCTGGCGCACGAAGCTTGCTGCTTTTCTTGACATGTCCGGATTGGTATTTTGCGAAGCAACCACTTCAACCAGCTGCAGCAGCGGGACCGGGTTGAAGAAGTGGATTCCCACCAGTCGCGTGGGATCCTTCAACGCGGTGGCGATGTCGGAGAGCCGGAGGCTCGAGGTATTGCTGGCGAGCACGGCGTCCTTTTTGGCGACTGCTTCCAATTTTGAAAAAAGCGTCCGCTTGGCTTCGAGGTTTTCGAAGATCGCCTCGATGATCACGTCGGCATGGCGCGCGCCGTCGCCCTTGACGTCGGGAATCAGCCGGTCCATGGCGTCGCGGATGCGCCGCTCGTCGCGCAGGCGCCGCTTGAACAGCGCGGCCGAGCGCTTGATCGCCGGCGCAATGCGCTCCGGCGCCGTGTCCTGCAGGGTCACGCTCATGCCGCGCATCGCGCATACCGCGGCGATGTCGCCGCCCATGACGCCGGCGCCCACCACGTGCACGTGGCGTGGCTTGAAATCGCCTTTTCCGAGGCCCTTGAGGCGCTCCTGCAGGAAGAAGATGCGCACCAGATTCTTGCCCGTCGGATGCGTGATCAGGCTCGGGATCGAGGACGGATCGCTCGGCGGCACGGCGAGCGCGTTGCCGCCGTACTTCTGCCAGATGTCGAGGATGGCGTAGGGCACCGGGTAGTGCTCGCGCCGCGCCTTGCGGGCGACCTGCTTGCGGGCCTGCGAAACGACGATGCCTTTCAGCGGCCCGAGCATCAGCTTGTTGAGGAAGCTGAGCGGCCTGCGCGGAGCTGCGTCCAGCGTCACCATCCGCGCGGTGTTCTCGAAGATGCGCAGCGGCACCGCCTGGTCGACCAGCCCCATGCGCTTGGCGCGTTTCGCGTCGACGGTCTTTCCCGTCAGCAGCATGTCCATCGCCGCCGCCGGCCCGACCAGCTGCGGCAGCCATTGCATGGCGTGCCAGGCCGGGATCACGCCCACCATGACTTCCGGCTGGGCGAGGCGTGTTTTCGGGTCATCGAGCGCCACGCGGTAGCGGCAGGCGAGCGACAGCTCCATGCCGCCGCCCATGCAGAAGCCGTTGATCATCGCCGTGGTCGGGAAACCGAGGTCGTGCAGCTTCTGCAACGTGTCCCAGCCGAGCTTGGTGAACGACAGCGCGTCCTCGGCGCTCTTGAAATTGGCGAATTCCTGGATGTCGGCGCCGGCGATGAAGCTGTCCTTGGCCGAGCGGATGATGAGCCCGCGCGGCGTCGCCGCCACGATGTCGTCGAGCGCGCGGCCGAGCTCTTCCATCGCTTCGCGCGAAAAAGTATTGGCCGATTCGCCCTGCTTGTCGAAGGTGAGCCAGGCGAGGCGGTCCTTGTCGATCTCCCAGCGCCAATGCTTCGCCATCAGCTTGCTCGCGGCTCGTTCCATGGTTTTCCCCTAGACGGCTTCGACCAGCATGGCGCCGCCCAGCCCGCCGCCGATGCAGATGGAGGCAATGCCGCGCTTCGCGTTATTGCGCTTGAGCGTCTTCAGCAGATGCAGAACGATTCTTGCGCCCGACGCGCCGACCGGATGCCCGAGGGCGATGGCACCGCCATCCACATTCAGCTTGTCTTTATTCAAGGAACCCAAGGCACCATCCAGGCCGAGCTGCTCCCTGCAGTACTTCTCGTCTTTCCAGGCGGCGAGGCAGCCGAGCACCTGTGCCGCGAACGCTTCGTTGATCTCCCAGTAGTCGAGGTCGTTCAGGCCGAGGCGGTGGCGCTGCAGGATCGGCGTCGCGGCGTGCACCGGGCCGAGGCCCATCTGCGCCGGATCAAGCCCAGCCCATTGCGAGTCAACGATCTTTCCGATCGGCTCTAAATCGAACCGCTTTAATGAAGCTTCAGAAGCAAGAACCAGCCAGGCCGCGCCGTCGGTGATCTGCGAGCTGTTGCCGGGCGTGACGTTGCCGTACTTGCGGTCGAAAAAGGGCTTGAGCTTTTTCAGGTTCTCCATCGAGGCGTCCTTGCGCACGCCGTCGTCGAGGAGCGCTGTGTTGCCTTTGGCGTCATAGAGAGCCTCCACCTCGCCGCCGCCGGGCGCGAGCGTGCCGGCTTCCTGCGCGCGCGCCACCTTCTTGTGGCTCTGCACCGAGAACTCGTCCATCTGCTCGCGCGAGATGCCGAAGCGGTGCGCCAGGTTCTCCGCCGTCTGTCCCATCAGCAGGCCGACCATCGGGTCGGTGAGGCCCTTCATGATGCCGATCACGGGCGCCAACAGGGAACGAACTGGTAGTTTCAGGAAAGAAGAAATTCTCTGTCCAGTCGAGCGGGTTGCAGCCAGATCCGAGAACCAGTTGACCATCTGGTTGTTGTAAAGCAGCGGCGCGCGGGACAGCGCGTCGACGCCGCCGGCGAGCACCAGGTTCGAGCGGCCGGCGAGGATGGCGTTGATGCCCGAGTCGATGGCTTGCATGCCCGAGGCGCAGTTGCGCATCACGGTCCAGCCCGGCACCTTGTCGCCGCAACCCATGCGCAGCGCCGCCACGCGCCCGATGTTGACCTCGTCGACCGAGGGCGCGGCGCAGCCGAGAATGACTTCGTCGAGCTCGGTCGGCTCGAACTTCTGCCGCATCAGCAGCGCGCGCCCCGCCTGCGTGGCGAGGTCGGAGGCGGCGTAGGGGCCGGGGCGGTTCTTCGATTTGAGGAAGGGGCTACGCGCACCGTCGACGACGTAGATCGGCTGGGCAAACATTACGCCGCCTTCGCCGCGAACGGCTTGTCGGCGAGTTTCTCGGCGATCTCGGCGCGGCCGAAGTCCTGCGGGAAGTCATCCACCTTGATGACGCTCTTCCGCAGTGACTCCTTGCGTTGCCACTGCACATATTCTTCGGCCGAGATGATGTTGTTTTCCTTGCCGATCAGACCCAACTCAACGCCGGGCCGCGGGACCATCTTGCCTTTCTTGACCGCCTTGCGCAGTTTCTCGTCGATCGGCTCGCAGGCGATGGTGGCGAGGAACGCGGCCTCCAGGATGCCGGTGGCGTCGTTCTCGCTATTCGGCAGGTACATGCCCGCGGTGAGGCGGTCGCGCGCCGCGCCCGGCGTGAGCACGAGCTGCGCGCAGTCGCGGTTGCGCGCGTCGAGCGGCGGCCGGAACGACATGCCGAGGGGGAAGATGGTCCAGCGCAGCATGGTCGCCATCCACTTGATCGGGAAGTTCGAGAGTATCCCGTCGATGGCTTCCTGCGCGGTGTAGGTCATGTCGCGCACCGCCCAGCGGATCAGTGGCAGGTCTTCCATCGGCCGGCCCTGGTCCTCATAGCGCTTCAGGGTGCACGAGATGAGGTAGAGCATCGACAGGACGTCGCCCAGCCGCCCGGATATTTTCTCCTTGCGCTTGAGCGCGCCGCCCATGCCCATCATCGACATGTCGGCGAGGAAAGCGAAGGCAGCCGACAGGCGCGAGGTGAATCGGTAGTAATGCCTCGTCTCGGCGGCGCAGTTACGTGGGACATGCGCGAGGCGCGAGCTAGTGAGGCCGTGCAGCAGCGTGCGAAAGCCGTTGGCGAAGACGTGCCAGACGTGCGCGCTGAAGGCAGCGTCGAATTCGCGCTCGGCCTCCGCTCCCTGCATCTCCTTGGCGGCGCGCATCTCGCGCAGCACGTAGGGATGGCAGCGGATCGCGCCCTGGCCGAAGATGATCAGCGTGCGCGTCAGGATATTGGCGCCCTCGACGGTGATCGCCACCGGCGTCACCTGGTAGCCGCGGCCGATCCAGTTGTTCGGCCCGAGGCAGATGCCCTTGCCGCCGAGGATATCCATGCCGTCGTTGACGGCGCGGCGCGCGCGCTCGGTCATGTGGTACTTGGCGATCGCGGAGAGCACGGCCGGCTTCTCGCCGAGATCCACGGCGCCGGCCGTCATGACGCGCGTCGCGTCCATCACGTAGCAGTTGGCGGCGATGCGCCCGAGCGCCTCTTCGACGCCCTCGAGCTTGCCGATCGGGGTCTTGAACTGGCTGCGCACGCGCGCATAGGCGCCGGTAAAGCGCGTCAGCGCCTTCACGCCGCCGGTGGAGGAGGTGGGCAGCGAGATGGCGCGCCCCGCGGCGAGGCAGCCCATCAGCATCATCCAGCCTTTGCCGGCGTAGTCCGGGCCGCCGATGATCCAGTCGAGCGGCATGAAGACGTCCTTGCCGGAGTTGGGCCCGTTCTGGAATACGGCGTTGAGCGGCAGGTGGCGGCGGCCGATGTTCACGCCCGGCGTGTTGGTCGGGACCAGGGCGCAGGTGATCCCCAGATCCTCTTTTTCGGAAAGCAGATGCTCCGGGTCGTAAAGCCGGAAAGCCAAGCCCAATAGCGATGCGACCGGTCCGAGCGTGATGTAGCGCTTGTCCCAGGTGACGCGCATGCCGAGCACTTCCTTGCCCTGCCAGGTGCCCTTGCACACGATGCCGTAGTCGGGGATCGAGGCAGCGTCCGAACCTGCCTCGGGGCTGGTGAGCGCGAAGCAGGGCACTTCCAGTCCTTTGGCGAGACGCGGCAGGTAGTGTGCCTTTTGCTGCTCGGTGCCGTAGTGCAGCAGCAGCTCGCCCGGCCCGAGCGAGTTCGGCACCATCACCGAGATCGCCACCGCGCTCGAGCGCGTCGAGAGTTTCATCACCACCGCCGAGTGCGCGAGCGCCGAGAAGCCGAGCCCGCCGTAGCTCTTCGGGATGATCATGCCGAGGAAGCCCTTGTCCTTGATGAACTGCCAGACCTGCGGCGGCAGGTCCTGGCGCTCGTGCGTGATCTCCCAGTCGTTGCACAGCGCGCACAGCTCTTCGACCGGCCCGTCGAGGAAAGCCTGCTCCTCGGCCGAGAGCTTCGGCGCCGGCACCGCCAGCAGCTTGTCCCAGTCGGGCTTGCCGGAGAAGAGATCGGCGTCCCACCACACCGTGCCGGCGTCGATCGCCTCTTTCTCGGTGGCGGACATGTCGGGGAGGATGCGCCGGTAGACGGCGAGGACGTGGTTGGTGACCAGGAGGCGCCGCACGTGCGGGACAAGAGCGACGATGGCTAGGCCAGCGAGGATGACGAGGGCAACGGTCATGGCGGGACTCCTAGGCGGCTTTGCGGATGCTGTTCTGGAGGGGCGCGGTCAGTCCCGCAGCGAGGAAGGCGGCGAGGCGCTCCTCGAGCAGGCGGGCGTCGTAGCGGTCTTCGGGTTTGCAGCCGGCGATCAGCTGCACGGTGTCGGTGGCGGCGAGCGTGTAGGAAAGCGTGCCGAACATGAAGTGCATGCGCCACACCAGCTCCTCGCGCGGCATGTGGGGCAGGGCGCGCTCGAGCGCCGCCTTGTAGCGCTCCATGGTGCCGGCATAGAGCTGGCCGATGAGGCTGCGGATCGGCTTCGCCGGCTCGGTGTAGGTGCGGCCGAGCAAGCGGATGAAGTTGCGCCCGCCGCTCTTCGCGTCCTCGATCAGCCGCAGGCTCGGGCCGATGAAGGCGCGAATGATGGCGTCGGGCGAGAGCGGCCGGCCGGCCGCGTCGGCCTCCAGCCGCTCGAGCTCGGCCACGCGCGTGGTATTCATCGGATCGACGCGCCGGCGGAACACGGCCTCGATCAGCGCGTCCTTCGAGCCGAAGTGGTAATTGACCGCCGCCAGGTTGACCCCGGCCTTGGAGGTGAGCAGCCGCATCGAGGTAGCCTCGAAGCCGTGCTGCATGAACAGTTCCTCGGCCGCGTCGAGGATGCGGGTGCGGGTTTCATGCTGCGGCTTGATTGCGCGCAGGGCCATGCTTGATTCCCCAGATTCAAACGAACGTTTGAACTGTATCACGGCTTCTCCGAATAGGAAACCTCCCGGCGCACTCGATTATTCTCCTTAGAATTCACGGATCTCCATGGCGACCCACGGTCACTCTCAGTCGGCGCCGACGCAGCGTTTGCGGGGCAACGAATGGCGCGCGCTCGCGGCGCTCGCGCCCTACCTGTGGGAATACAAGTGGCGCGTGGCGCTCGCGCTCGCCTGCCTCGCCACGGCCAAGGTGACCAACGTCGGCGTGCCGCTGGTGATGAAGGAAGTGGTGGACGGCCTCGATCCGACGCTCGCCATCGTCGCCGTGCCGGTGGCGCTGTTCGTCATCTACGGCGTGCTGCGTTTCTCGACCACGCTGTTCGCCGAGCTGCGCGATGTGGTGTTCGTGCGCGTCACGCAGCGCGCCATCCGGCGCGTGGCGCTCGGTGTATTCCGCCACCTGCACAGCCTGAGCCTGCGCTTCCACCTCGACCGCCAGACCGGCGGCATGACGCGCGACATCGAGCGCGGCACGCGCGGCATCTCGACGCTGCTGTCGTACCTGATTTTCTCGATCATCCCGGTGATCCTCGAATTCTCGCTGGTGGCGGCGGTGCTGGTGACGAAATTCGACTGGCGCTTCGCCGCCATCACCTTCGGCGCGGTGGCGGTGTACATCGCCTTCACCGTCACGATCACCGAGTGGCGCATGGAGTTCCGGCGCCGCGCCAACGAGCTCGACTCGCGCGCCAACACGCGCGCCATCGACAGCCTGCTCAACTACGAGACGGTCAAGTATTTCAACAACGAGGAGTTCGAGGCGCGCCGCTACGACGACAGCCTGCAGAAATACGAGACGGCGGCGGTGCAGAACGAGGCCTCGCTCGGCCTGCTCAACATCGGCCAGAGCCTGGTGATCGCGGCGGCCGTCACTGCGCTGATGCTGCTGGTGGCCGAGGGGGTGGCGGCGAAGACGCTGACGCTCGGCGACCTGGTGCTGGTCAATGGCCTCCTGATCCAGCTCTACATCCCGCTCAATTTCCTCGGCATGGTGTACCGCGAGATCAAGCAGTCGCTGTTCGACCTCGATCGCATGTTCCGCCTGCTCGCGGAGAACCGGGAGGTCGAGGACCGGCCGGGCGCAGCCGAGCTGCCGGCGGGGCCCGTCGATGTCGCGTTTTCAAATGTAGATTTTTTCTATGAGAGGCAAAGGCAAATTTTGTTCGACGTCGGCTTTGTCATTCCCGCAGGCCACCGGGTCGCGGTGGTGGGCCATTCCGGCTCGGGCAAGTCCACGCTCGCGCGGCTGCTGTACCGGTTCTACGACGTCAGCCGGGGGAAAATCGAAATCAACGGCGTTTCGCTGCAGGACGTGAAGCAATCCAGCCTGCGCGCGGCGATCGGCATCGTGCCGCAGGACACGGTGCTTTTCAACGACAGCATCCTCTACAACATCCGCTACGGCCGGCCGGAAGCGAGCGACGCCGAGGTGTTCGAGGCGGCGCGCGCCGCGCACATCCACGACTTCATCGAATCGCTGCCGGCCAGGTACCAATCACAGGTGGGCGAGCGCGGACTCAAGCTCTCCGGCGGCGAGAAGCAGCGCGTGGCGATCGCGCGCGCGCTGCTCAAGAACCCGCGCATCCTGATCTTCGACGAGGCAACCTCGGCGCTCGACTCGCGCGCGGAAAAGGCGATCCAGGCGGAGCTCGAGCGCATCTCCCAGGGCCGGACCACGCTGGTGATCGCGCACCGGCTTTCGACGGTGATGGACGCCGACCAGATCCTGGTGCTCAACCACGGACGCATCGTCGAGCGCGGCACACATAGGCAACTCATTGATATAAAAGGTGAATATGAGCGCATGTGGGCGCTGCAGCAGGAGCAGGCCCAGGCTGCCGCGGTGCTTGAACGGACGGCGGTCGATTAGCTCAGCGTATTTCGAGGAACTAATTCCACCCCCCTGATTTTCTTTGCGTTTTTTTGCTGACGCAGGTTAGACTCCCCCTCCCGTGCAAAGAACTCTGCATCCGCTGGAAGGCATCGTCGCCGCATTCGCGCTGGTTTTCGTGCTTGCGCTGACGATCGGATTCGCGCAAGCCGCGGAACCGAAGCCGCTCAAGCCGGCGGCGCTGCGCTCTGCTTCGGTGATCGTGCTCGACGTCGGCACCGGCGAAATCGTCATCGATAAGAACGCCGACGCAGTCGTACCGATCGCTTCGATCACCAAGCTGATGACGGCGATGGTGATCCTCGACCGCGGGCTGGAGCTCGACCAGCGCGTGGTGTTGTCGCGCGACGACGTCGATACGCGCAAGGGCTCGCGTTCGCGCCTGCGCAACGGCGCAGTGCTGACGCGCGACGAGCTGCTGCTGCTCGCGCTCATGTCTTCCGAGAACAAGGCTGCCGCCGCGCTCGGGCGCACCTATCCCGGCGGCACCGAGGCCTTCGTCGGGGCGATGAACCAGAAGGCCACCGCGCTCGCCATGTCCGACAGCCGCTTCGTCGACGCCACCGGGCTTTCGCCGCGCAACGTCTCGAGCGCGCGCGACCTGGCGAAGCTGGTCAACGCCGCGCACGACTATCCGCTGATCCGCGAGTACTCGACGCGCAGCCGCGCCACGGTCAAGGTCTACGGCCGGCCGATGGCCTTCGGCAACACCAACGGGCTGGTGCGCAATTCGCGCTGGACCATCGGGCTGTCGAAGACCGGCTATATCAGCGAGGCCGGACGCTGCCTCGTGATGCGCGTGCAGATGGCTTCCAAGGACTTGGTGGTGGTGCTGCTCGACTCCTGGGGCAAGAACTCGCGCGTCGGCGACGCTACGCGCATCCGCACGTGGCTGGAGACAGCCGCCGCACGCAGCCCCAGCATTTAGCTTTCCCTAAGCAACCCCAATTCTCGTTGCCGGCACGTGCCCGATCAGGCTCGAGATGCGGTCGGCCGCTTCCTTTACCGCCTGACCCCACTGCGGCTTCATGCGCTCGGCCGGCGCCGACACCGACAGCGCGGCAATCAGCCGGCCGCCGTCGTCGCGGATGCCCGCGGCCACGCAGCGCACGCCGAGCTCCGCCTCCTCGGCGTCGATCGCCCAGCCCTGGCGCTGGATGCGCTCCAGATCGCGCTCGAGGAGCGCCACGCTGGAGAGCGTATTGCGGGTGAGCGACAACAGCCCGGTGCGCCGGGCGTAGTCGCGCAGCTGCGCAAAGCCCTCCTCGAGCAGGAACAGTTTCCCCGCAGCGGTGACGTGCAGCGGCGCGCGCGCGCCGATGACGTGCACCACGCGCATCGCCGAGCGGCCCGACGAGGTGCGCTCGACGTAGACGATTTCGTCTTCGTGGCGCACCGACAGGTTGACCGTCTCGCCGGTGCCGGTGTGCAGCTCGCGCATCAGCGGCAGCGCCAGCTCGCGCACGCTGATGCGCGACTTCACCATGTTGCCCAGCTCGAGCAGCCGCATGCCGAGGCGGTAGGCGCCGGGCTCGACGCGGTCGACCAGCCGGTCCGCCGACATCGACGACAGGATGCGGTGCGCGGTCGACGGGTGAAGCCCGGTGAGCTGCGCGATCTGTTTCAGGCCGAGCGGCTCCGGATGGCTGGCGAGGACGTCGAGCAGGCGCATCATGCGCTCGATCACCTGGATCGGGTTTTTCGCCGGTTCTCGCCGCGTGGCCATGGATTGCGCATTGTAAAATGCCGCCCCATGCCCGTGGTGACCTGTATTGAAGATCTTCGCTTGATGGCGAAGAAGCGCGTCGCGCGCGCGGTGTTCGAGTACGTCGATGGCGGCGCGTACACCGAGGCGACGCTACGCGCCAACAGCGCCGAGCTGGAAGCGATCGCGCTGCGCCAGCGCGTCGCGGTCAATGTCGATAACCGCACCACGCGCACCACCATGGCCGGGCACGACGTCGCCATGCCGGTGGCGCTCGCGCCGGTCGGACTTACCGGCCTCAACTGGGCCGACGGCGAAATCCTCGCCGCGCGCGCTGCGCAGAAATTCGGCGTGCCGTACACGCTGTCCACCATGTCGATCTGCTCCATCGAGGATGTGGCGGGCGCGGTCGAAAAGCCCTTCTGGTTCCAGCTCTATGTGATGCGTGACCGCGGTTTCTCTGCCTCGCTCATCGAGCGCGCCAAGCTTGCGAAGTGCTCGGCGTTGGTGCTGACGCTCGACCTGCAGGTGCAGGGCCAGCGCCACCGCGACCTCAAGAATGGATTGGCAGTCCCTCCCAAACTCACTTTGGGAACTTTTCTGGATGTTGTTACAAAACCATCTTGGTTACTGAACATGGCGGGTAGCACCCGCAAGTCCTTCGGCAACCTCGAAGGGCGCGTCTCCGGCGCGGGCAACCTCAAGACGCTGTCGGAGTGGACGGCGAGCCAATTCGACCCGACGCTCTCGTGGAAGGACGTCGAGTGGGTGAAGCAGCTCTGGGGCGGCAAGCTGATTCTCAAGGGCATCCTCGATGCCGAAGACGCGAAAGCCGCCGTGGGTTCCGGCGCCGACGCCCTGGTGGTCTCGAACCACGGCGGGCGGCAGCTCGACGGCGCGGTCTCCTCGATCCGGGCGCTTCCGGAAGTTGTCGAAGTCGTAAAGGACAAAACTGAAGTCTGGTTCGACGGCGGAATTCGCACCGGGCAGGGCGTGCTGAAGGCGCTCGCGCTCGGCGCGCGCGGCTGCATGATCGGCCGCGCCTACGCCTACGGCCTGGGCGCGATGGGCGAAGCCGGCGTCACGCGCGCGCTCGAGATCCTGCACAAGGAGCTCGACGTCACCATGGCGCTGTGCGGCATCCGCGACGTCAAGGACGCGAGCCGCGCGCTTTTGCGCGTTTAGCAAAGCGCGCGGGCTCCAGCGCCTTCACCAGCGCGCCCTCGACCGGCAGCGGCTCGCCTTCCAGCTCGGCGGCCAGCAGCTCCGCCGCGAGCGCCGCCCACACCAGCCCGCGCGAGCCGAACGCGAACGCGCCGTAGACGTTATCCGCCAGCCTGCCGACCACCGGCAGGCGATCCGGGGTTACAGAGCGGAAGGCGACGCGGCCTGCGGGGTTCAGAATTTCGGTTTTCAACAACAAAATCTTCTTCAGCCGATCCAGATTGGCCGCGTGGCTGTCGGCACGCACATTCGTGTCTTCGTCCTCTAGGTCGAAGCTCGCGCCGACGACGCACAACCCGTCCACCGGCGGCAGGATCATGCCGCCGCGCAGCACCACTACGCGAGGCGGCTCGAGCGCGTCCTCCGGCAGGTAGGTGAGCTGGCCGCGCACGCGGCGAAGCCGGAGGTGGGGAACCCGAAAAAGGCTGCTTGCCTCAGACGAATTCGCAAGGATCACCGTTCGATTCGCGGGTAGCCGTTTCAATTCAACACCGAGATTCCTTTTCAAAAGCGACCCGCAGGCGTCCAGTTGCGCGTTCACCAGCGTCTGCGGCCGGATCCAGCCGCCTTCGGGAAACCACAGCCCCCCATCGGCCACCGGCACGCCGGCGTGGTGCGACGCCTCGTCGCGGTCCACGTACTGCACGTAGTCCGGCGGCAGGCCGCGAACGGATCGCTGCTGCGATTGCAACTCCTTGTCGTGGCGGGCGAGCTGTAGGACGCCGCAACGGTCCCAGCGAATCCCGTCCAGGTTTCGCCATCGATCGAGTGAATATAAAAATCCCGATCTGGTGAGGCGGGCAAACAGGCTGTCGTCCGGCGTGGCAACCGGGTGAAAGGTCCCGGCGTGATTGCCGGAAGCTTCCTGCGCCGGGGCGGAGTGGCGCTCGACCAGCTCGACCTCCCAGCCACGCGCGCACAGGCGCTCGCACACGGCCGCGCCAGCCAGACCGGCGCCCACCACGGTGGCTTTTCGTTCTTTGGGCAGGAAAGGGTCTTTCGCCTTTGTGGTCGAAGCGCAAAGCATTTCCTTCTTGAAGCCGAACCCCGCTCGGATCTCCACTTCAAATCCCGCGATCTGCAGCGCTCGGCGCACGTCACCTGCGACACTCCAGGTGGCGGCGGTGCCGCCGCGCGCGGCGAGGCGCGAAAGCGAGCGCATCAGCGCCGGCGTCCACATGTCCGGGTTCTTCGCCGGCGAGAAGCCGTCGAGGTAGATCGCGTCGGCGGCGAGGCGCAGGTCGCGCGCGATCTTCACGTCGGCGAAGAAAAGCGTCAGCACGACGCGCCCGCCGTCGAATTCGAGCCGGTGCCCGCCCGGCGCCAGCACCGGCCAGCGGGCATGAAGCGCTTTTGCTTCATCGTCAAACTGGGGGTATTCCTGATGCAGAAGACGAAGATCCTGAAGTTCGAACGGATGCTTCTCGATCGAAACGAAATGCAGCCGGCGGCAGCGCGCCGGGTCCCGCCGCCAGGCCTGCCAGGTGGCGAGGAAGTTGATCCCGAGGCCGAAGCCGGTCTCGAGGATGACGAAGCGCTCGCGGCCGGCCCAGCGCTGCGGCAGGCCGTTGCCGGCGAGGAACACGTGGCGCGCCTGTTCCGGCCCTCCGGCGGCGCTGTGGTAGACGTCGGCGAACGCCTCGGAATACGGCGTTCCTTCGTGAAACCCGAGTCGCGCCGGGAGGATCGGTTCGGGCATGGCGCTATTATCGACCCATGAATCGCCGCGACTTCCTGCGCGCGCTCGCCGCGGCCTCGGCCTGCGGCGCGCCGCTCGGCGTATCGCCGGCGCGCGCCCAGTCCGCGCTCTACGACGTGCCGCGCTTCGGCAACGCGAGCTTCCTGCATTTCACCGACTGCCACGCGCAGCTCCTGCCGGTGCATTTCCGCGAGCCGAGCGCCAACCTCGGCGTCGCCGGCGCGCGCGGCCGGCCGCCGCATCTGGTCGGCGAGGCGCTGCTGAAGCATTTCGGCATCGCCCGCGGCTCGCCCGAGGCGCATGCCTTCACCAGCCTCGATTTCGAGGCCGCGGCGCGCCGCTACGGCAAGCTCGGCGGCTTCGCGCACCTCGCCACGCTGGTGAAGCGGCTGCGGGCCGCGCGCCCGCACGCGCTGCTGCTCGACGGCGGCGACTCGTGGCAGGGTTCGGCTACTTCGCTGTGGACGCGCGGCGCCGACATGATCGCGGCGAGCCGCCTGCTCGGCGTCGACGCGATGACCGGGCACTGGGAATTCACCTACGGCGCAAAGCGCGTCGAGGAGGCGGTGGCGAAGGAGCTCGCCGGCCGCATCGAGTTCCTGGCGCAGAACGTGCGCAGCGCCGACTTTAACGACCCGGTGTTCAAGCCCTACCTGATGCGCGAGATGAACGGCGTGCCGGTGGCGGTGATCGGCCAGGCCTTCCCTTACACGCCGATCGCGAATCCGCGGCATTTCGTCGCCGGGTGGACCTTCGGCATCCAGGAAGCCGCGCTGCAGCAGCGGGTGCACGAGGTGCGCGCCAAGGGCGCGAGGGCGGTGGTGCTGCTCTCGCATAACGGCGCGGACGTGGACCTGAAGCTCGCCGGCCGCGTGAGCGGGATCGACGCCATCCTCGGCGGGCACACGCACGACGGCCTGGCGGCGCCCGTGATCGTGAAGAACGCCAGCGGTTCGACGATCGTCACCAACGCCGGCTGCAACGGCAAGTTCCTCGGGGTGCTCGACCTGAAGGTAGGAAAAAGCGGAGTGACCGATTTCCGCTACCGCCTGCTGCCGGTGTTCTCCAACCTGCTGCCGGCGGATGCCGAGATGGCGGCGCTCATCATGCGCGTGCGCGCGCCTTTCGAGAAAAAGCTTGCCGAGCCGCTGGCGGTCACGGCGGGGCTGCTCTACCGGCGCGGCAACTTCAACGGCAGCTTCGACCAGTTGTTCCTGGACGCGCTGATGGCGGCCAAAGGCGCGCCGATCGCGTTCTCGCCCGGCTTCCGCTGGGGAACCACACTGCTCCCCGGCGATCCGATCCTGCGGGAGCAACTCATGGACCAGGCCGCGATCACCTATCCGAACGTGACGCTGAACGAGATGACCGGCGCCGCCATCAAGGCGGTGCTCGAGGACGTCTGCGACAACCTGTTCAACCCCGATCCCTACCTGCAGCAGGGCGGCGACATGGTGCGCGTCGGCGGCTTGACCTATGCTTGCGAGCCGCTAGCGCGAATCGGCGCCCGCATTTCCGATTTGAGGTTGCAGGGAAAACCGATCGACGCGGACAAGAGTTACAAGGTGGCCGGCTGGGCGTCGGTCGCCGAGGGCGGCGGCGCCGGCAATACCGGCGAGCCAGTCTGGGACGTGGTCGAGCGCTACCTGCGGCAGGTCAGGGTGGTCGCGGCGACGCCGCCAAACCTGCCGCGGCTCATCGGCATGGAAGGCAATCCGGGAATCGTCTAGGAGGCAACACATGAAATCAATCGCACTCGCAGCTCTCATTGTCTTGTCGGGTTGCGCCGCCACTGGCGCCTCGGTGACCGATCCGATCGGCCCCGACAAGGTCGTCTACCACCTTAATTCAGGCCTCGAGCAGGCGAGCAACGGCCTGCGCAACATCCGCAACCACCTCGAGGTCAATCCGAAGGCCCACATCGTGGTGGTGGCGCACGCGCAGGGCGTGGACTACCTGATGAAGGGGAAGAAGGACGCCAACGGCAACCCGTACGACGTGATCGTCGAGGACCTGAAGGGCCAGGGCGTGCGCTTCGACGTCTGCGAGATCACGCTGCGCAACCGCGACCTGAAGCGCGACCAGTTCATCGCCGAGGCGGACTTCGTGCCCTCCGGCGTGGCCGAAATTGCGCGGCTGCAGCAACGCGAGGGCTACGCCTACCTGCGTCCCTGAGCGGTAATATTGCTTTCCCTCACGCGATGAACAAGCCCGCCGAATTGAAGCTCGACACCGTCCCGGTCTGGATCGACGGCAAGGCCGTCGCGCCGCAAGGGCGCTATGGAGACGTCTTCAATCCCGCGACCGGCCAGATCACGAAGAGGGCGGTTTATTCGGATGAAAAGCTTGTTGATGGTGCTGTAAGGGCGGCTGCCGCCGCATTTCCGGCCTGGCGCGATACGCCGCCGCTGCGGCGGGCACGGATTCTTCAGAAATTTCTGCAGTTGCTGCAGGAGAACCAGAAGGACCTCGCCAGGATCGTTACCGCGGAGCACGGCAAAACGCTGCCCGACGCCATGGGCTCGGTGCAGCGCGGCATCGAGGTGGTCGAGTTCGCCTGCGGCATTCCCAGCCTGCTGAAGGGCGAGCACGCCGAGAACGTCGGCACCCAAGTCGACACGCACACGCTGCGCCAGCCGGTGGGCGTGTGCGCCGGCATCACGCCGTTCAACTTCCCGGTGATGGTGCCGCTATGGATGTTTCCAATGGCCATTGCCTGCGGCAATACCTTCGTCCTCAAGCCTTCCGAAAAAGTGCCGTCGGCCTCGATCCGCATGGCCGAGCTCTTTAAGGAGGCCGGGCTGCCGGACGGCGTGCTCAACGTGGTCCATGGAGACAAGGCCGCCGTTGACGCTTTGCTTCTCCACAAAGATATTTCTGCCGTGTCATTCGTGGGATCCACCCCCATCGCCAAATACATCTACGAGACCTGCGCCAAATCCGGCAAGCGCGTACAGGCGCTCGGCGGAGCGAAGAACCACGCCGTCGTGCTGCCCGACGCCGACCTCGAGTTCGCCGCCGAAGCGCTGATCGGCGCCGCCTACGGCTCAGCCGGCGAGCGCTGCATGGCGATCAGCGCGGTCGTGGCGGTCGGATCTGCGGCAGATCCCCTGGTTCGCTTGATTGAGAAGAAGGCAAAAGCGATCAAGATCGGCCCGGGCGATAAGGACGGCGTCGACATGGGACCGCTGGTCACCGAGGCGCATCGGAACAAGGTGGCTTCCTTCATTGAGAAGGGAAAATCCGAGGGCGCGAAACTCGTTGTAGACGGCAGCAAGACAGCGATGCAGGAGGGATTCTTCCTCGGCACGACGCTGTTCGATCACGTCACGCCGCAGATGGAGATCTACAAGAACGAGATTTTTGGCCCGGTTCTGGTGGTTCTCAGAAAAAATTCTCTTGAAGAGGCGATTGAGCTGGTCAACCAGAATCCGTACGCCAACGGCACGGCGATCTTCACCGAGTCGGGCGGCGCGGCGCGCCGCTTCCAGAACGAGATCCAGGTCGGCATGGTCGGCGTCAACGTGCCGATCCCGGTGCCGGTGGCCTATTTCTCCTTCGGCGGCTGGAAAAGTTCGCTGTTCGGCGACCTGCACGTGCACGGCGTCGAGTCGGTGAAGTTCTACACGCGCACCAAGGTCGTCACCACGCGCTGGCCGCACCAGGACACGCCGGTGCCCGGCTTCAACATGCCCACGCTGGGATAACGATGAAATATTTATTTCTTATAGCGGTTTGCTTTTTTGAAATCGCAGTTGCACAGGAATACCCCGCCAAGCCCATCCGCTTCATTGTTCCACTGACACCCGGCTCGGGCGCCGACATCGCCGGGCGCATCGTCGGCAAGCACCTGAGCGATGCGCTCAAGCAGCCGGTGCTGGTGGAGAACCGCCCGGGCGCGGGCGGTATCGTCGGCACGCAGGCGATGCTCGCCGCGGATGCCGACGGCTACACGCTGATGGTGCAGTCGGCGTCGCACGCCGCCAACCCTGCAATCTACAAGAGCCTGCCTTACGACCCGCTGAAGGATATTGTCGAGGTCGCGCTGCTCGGCACCACGCCCTACGTAATGGTGGCGGCGAAGAGCGGGCCGTACCCGACGCTGAAAGCGCTGATCGATGCGGCCAAGGCGAATCCCGGTCATCTCCCGTTCGCTTCCGCCGGCGTGGGCTCCTCGACGCACATGGCGGCCGAGTACGTGCTGCAAACCGCCGGGGTCAAGATGCTGCATGTGCCTTACAAGGGCTCGCCCGAGGCGATCCAGGACACCATCGCGGGGCGCACCTCGTTCTACATGGCGCCGCTGGATGCCGCGATCGGCCAGCTCAAGGACGGTCGCGTGGCGGCCTTCGGCGTGTCGACCGCGCAGCGCGCCGCCATCGTGCCCGACATCCCGACGCTGGCCGAGCAGGGCCTTGCGGGCTACAACCTGTCGCTTTGGTTCGGCGTCTGGGCGCGTGCCGGTACGCCGCCCGCGCTGGTGCAGAAGCTGAACGCCGAGATCAACGCCGTGCTGCAGGGCCGCGAGGTGCGCGAGCAGTTCGGCAGGATCGGCATCGCGCCGGCGCCGATGAAGACCGACGAATTCGCGCGCTTCGTGCGCGAGCAGATGGGCACGTTCCGCGGCATTGCCCGCGACGCCAACATCCAGCCGCAGTAGGAGAAGGAACGAGTGAACGCCGTCGTCTTCAGCCTGGTGCTCGGCACCGCGACGCCCGGCGGCGGCTTTCCGGTCTACGGCGACGCCTTCGCGGCGATGGTCAACGCGCAGGAGCCGCAATTGCGGCTCGAGCCGCGCAATACCAAGGGCAGCACCGAGAACGTGCCGATGCTCGAGGCCGGCAAGCTTGACCTCGCGCTGGTGGCGGGCGAGATCGCAACCGGCGCGCTGGCAAAGCCCGGCACGACGCTGCGAATCGTCGCGGCAATGTATTCCTCCCCCGGCATGTTCATGGTGCGCGCCGACAGCCCGGCGCGCTCGATCGCCGACCTGAAGGGCCAGCCGGTGGTGCTGGGGACTTCGGCCTCCGGGATCACGGCATTGGGAAGAACGGTACTGGATAGCCTTGAAATAAAAATCCAACCCATCGTTCTAGAAAAAGCAGCAGATGGTCCTCCCATGCTCCTGGACGGGCGCGCGGCGGCGCTGTGGGGTGCGGGGGTGGGCTGGCCCGCGTTTATCGCGCTGGTGAAGTCCGGGGCGAGATTCATCGGCCCTTCCTCCAGCGAAATTGAGTTGATTTTGAAAAAGAACCCTGCATTGCAGGCTGTCACCTTGCCCGCGAGGAGTTACCCGGGGCAGGACGCGCCATTGCCGTCGGTCGGTTCATGGAGTTATGTGTTCGCCAATGCGACGCTTTCCGACGAGGCCGCATATCTGCTGGCGCGCGCCGTGCACCGCGCCGAGTCGCCGCTCGCCGCGCGCCTCGAGCAGGCGCGCGAGACGACCATGGCCAACACCCTTGCCGCGGCTCCGCGGCAGGATCTCATTCATCCCGGCGTCCTGAAATACCTGCGCGAAGCGGGCCTGCTGCGCCCGCGATGAAGCTGGCAGGCTGGTCGCTGCACTTCTACCGGCTGCCGTATCGGCGCGCCGTCACGTGGGCCTACGCCGCCGAAAGCTCAAGCGACTACGCGCTCCTGAAACTGACCGCCGATGACGGCACGATCGGCATCGCCGAAGGAGTGGTGAAGCCGGCGCGCACCGGCTTCTCGCCGCGTTCTCTGGCGGCGACGCTGGAAGACGTGATGCTGCCGCGCCTGCGCGACGTCGAGCTTTCGGATGTGGCGGCGGTGCGCCGCGCGTTCGACTGGGTCGAAGGCAACCTCAGCGCGCGCTCTCTCGTCGACAACGCCTGCTGGTCCCTGCGCGCTGCCGCGGCGGGGAAGCCGCTGTGGCAGACCTGGGGTGGCCAGGCCGAGGTCGAGCTGCTCTGGATCGTGACGCGGCAAAAGCCGGCGCTGATGGCGGCCGAAGCCGCCGAGATGTGCCGGAAGTACGGCTTGCGCCACCTGAAGCTGAAGGGCGGGCAGGGCCGCGACACCGATCTCGAGGTCATCGCCGAAGCGCGCGCGGCGGTCGGGCCGGGCGTCGAATTTTCAATGGACGCGAATCGCGCCTACCCGCAGGAGGGGATCGCCGACTACGTGCGGGCAATTGCGGACGCGGGCGTGACGGTAGTGGAGGATCCCTGTCCGCTCGCGGCCGACCGCGCTTTCGAGCAATTGCAGCGCGACATGGCCGTGCCGCTGCTGGTGGATTTCCCCTGCACGTCCCGCGACATCGCCGCGTTGTTCCTCGACCGCGGCGCACGCGCCCTGATGCTGAAGCCGGGCCGCACCGGACTGTCCGAGATGCGCGAGATCGACGCGCTCTGCGCGCAGCACGGCGCCGCCGTATCGCTCGGCATGCACTATGAAAGCGCGCTGGGCGCCTCGCTCGCGCTGCAGGGCACCGCGGGACTGGCAAGCCGCCTCATCTTGCCGGCCGAGTGCTTTTTCCTCATGCTCACCGAGCAGGTGACGAAATCCCTGCCGGCGATCAAGGACGGGAAACTGCAACTTTCAGGGGAATCAAATCTCGAGCGGCTGGTCGACTGGCAAGCCGTAAAGCACTTCGCGCTCTAGTCAGTGCAGGTGCGGTTTCTTCAGGAAGTCGTTGCGGTCGCCGGAGATGATGCGCACCTCGATAGTCGAGCCGTCGCGCGACACCTTGACCGGCACCACCACGCCGGCGTCGCCGATCTTCCAGATGCGGCGAAACAGGTCCGCGAGCGACACGGGCTTGCCGCCGCCGACCTCGAGCACCAGGTCGCCCGACTGCAGCCCGGCGCGTTCGGCCGGACCGCCGGGAGCGAGCCCGGCGACGGCGAAGTGCTTGGCCGCCTCGGCGACGTAGAGGCCGAGCCAGGCGCGCGGCGGGCGGTTGGGCCGCCCGCGCTTCAACATGTCGTCGAGGATCGGGCCGAGCAGGTCGATCGGCACGATCATATTGCCCTGCAGGGTGCCGGCGTCGATCTTTTCCTGCACCAGCAGCGAGCCGATGCCGGCAAGCTTGCCGTCGGCGGTGATGAGCGCCGCGCCGCCCCACTGCGGGTGGGCTGGCGCGGTGAAGATCGCCTCGTCGAGCACGTACTCCCAGTAGCCGGCGAACTCGCGCTTGGCGAACACCGTCGCCTTGAGCGCGTGGGCCCGCCCGCCGTGCCCCGCAAGCACCACGTTCTCTCCCACGCGGCAGGACGAGGCGCTGCCGATCTCGATCGGCCGCACGTTCAGCTTGCCAAGCGGCTGCACCAGGCCGTAGCCGGTGGCCTGGTCGTAGGCGAGCGGGAAGGCGCCGGAGACGGCGCCCTTGTTGGTGGTGAGCCAGATGGTGCTCGCCTCGGTGATCAGGTACCCGACGGTCAGCACCAGGCCCTCGCGGATCACCACGCCGTTGCCGCCGCGCTCGGTGCCGAGCAGCGGCGCGGTGAAGGCGTCCTCCGGGATGCCGGAGCGCAGCTGCACCACCGCTTCGAGCGACGCGTCGAGGTCGAAGCGCCAGTCCTCCGGGCGCGGCCGCATCTCCGCGGGGAACGCCCAGGCGGCTTCCTTCTTGGCCATTACTGGATTCTAAGGCCGCTCGCGGCGTCGAACAGGTGGGCGTTTTGCGCGGCGGGCCAAAGAAACACTTTGTCGCCCGGGCCGGCCGCGGCGCGGCCGTGGCTTACCACGGTGAAGGCCTGCTCCTGCACCTTGACGAGGAATTCGGTCTCGGCGCCCATCGGCTCGACCACCACCACTTCGGCCGCGACGCCGGCGGCGGCGAGCTCGAGATGCTCCGGGCGGATGCCGTATTTCAGCATTTGACCCTCAACGGCTGTAGTTCCGGCAGGTATCGGCCATTGCGTTCCTAATCCGTGAACGAGATTATTTTTCAAAACCCCATCAAAAACGTTCATCGCGGGGGAGCCGATGAACTGCGCCACGAACAGGTTGGCCGGCCGGTCGTAGAGCTCGAGCGGCCTGCCGAGCTGCTCGATGCGGCCGTCGTTCATCACCGCGATGCGGTCGGCCATGGTCATCGCCTCGACCTGGTCGTGCGTCACGTACACCGTGGTGGTCTTCAGCCGCTGGTGCAGCGCCTTGATCTCGGCGCGCATCGCGACACGCAGCTTCGCGTCCAAATTACTTAATGGTTCATCAAATAAAAATACTTTCGGGTCTCGTACGATCGCCCGTCCCATGGCGACGCGCTGGCGCTGGCCGCCGGAGAGCTCGCGCGGGTAGCGGCCGAGGAAATTGGTCAGGTTCAATATTCTTGCGGCGTTGTCGACTCTCTGCTCGGTGATTTTCCTGCTTTCGTTGCGAAGCCGCAGGGAAAAGCCCATGTTTTCCCGCACCGTCATGTGGGGGTAGAGCGCGTAGCTCTGGAACACCATGGCGATGTCGCGGTCCTTGGACTCGATGTCGTTCACCACCCGGCCGTCGATGGCGACGTGGCCGCTGCTGATTTCCTCCAGCCCGGCGAGCATGCGCAGCAGCGTCGACTTGCCGCAGCCCGAGGGGCCGACCAGCACCATGAACTCGCCGTCGGCGATGTCCAGCGAAATGCCATGCAGGATTTTCGTCGACCCAAAGGATTTGAAAATGGAATCAAAAGTAACTGAGGCCATTAGGCTTTTACCGCTCCCGAGGTGAGGCCGGACACCATGTAGCGCCGGAAAGCGTAGTAGATGGCCGCCGGCGGCAGCGCATAGACCAGACCCGTGGCCATCAGCAGTTCCCAGGGCGAATCGTCGGCCGCGATGAAATGGCCCAGAGCGACCGCCAGCGTGATGGTCTGTTCATGCGACAGCAGCAAATAGCCGTACAGGTACTCGTTCCACGCCAGCAGCAGCGCGTAGGTGCCGATCGCCACCATCGACGGCGTCATCAGCGGCAGGTAAACGAGGCGGAAAAGCTGCAGTGGCGTCGCGCCGTCGATCCTTGCTGCCTCGTCGAGCTCGAAGGGCAGCTTGTCGGAAGCCTGCTTCAGCACCCAGATGGCGTAGGGCGCGGCGAGCGTCACCATGGCGAGCACCAGCGACCAGCGGTTGTTGAGCAGGCCGTAGACGCCCATCGCCTTGTACATCGGGATGGCGAGGAAGGCCGCGGGGATGAAGTAGGTGAAAAGCGCCAGGTTCATCACCGTGCGCCCGCCCTTCACCTTGAGGCGGCTGATGGCGAAGGCGGCACTGGTGGCGATGGCCAGCGTCAGCACGCCAACGGCGACCGCGATCCACAGCGAGTTCCAGATCTGGATCCAGAAGTGGTGCAGGTAGAAATGCTCCTGGCGCGCGATGGTGCCGAAGCCGCGCAGCGTCGGGTGGTCGGGCCACAGCGCGCCGGAGAACGCCGAGTCCTTGGAGGAAATCGAGAACAGGAACAGGTGGTAGATCGGAATCAGCGTCCACAGCAGGATCGGGACCGCGAGCAGCACCAGCACCGCCTCGTTCCAGTATTTTCTCTTCATGGCGCCGGCCGCGACAGGCTTTTCATCATGAACCACACCAGCGGCAGCACCAGCGGCATGGCGCAGACGATGGTGGCCATCGCCAGGTCGACCTGGTCGAGGCGGATGTAGCGGATGCCGAGCGTCGCCAGCACGTGGGTGAGGTCCGCCGGCCCGCCGCCCGTCAGCAGGTAGACGCTGTTGAAGTCGCCCAGGGTGAAGATCATCGACAGGATGGTCGAGGAGAGATACAGCGTGCGCAGCGACGGCCAGGTGACGAACTTGAATTTCTGCCAGGCGGAGGCGCCGTCGACGCTCGCCGCCTCGTACTGCTCGCGCGGGATGGCGAGGCGCCCGGCGATCAGGATCAGCGTCCAGAACGGCAGCGATTTCCAGATGTGCGTCAGCATCGCCAGGCCCAGGCCGATGACCGGGTCGTTCAGCCAGTTGGGGCCGTCCAGCGCCGTAAGGCGGAAGATCACCGAGTTGATCACGCCCCACTCGGGATTGAACATGAAGCGGATCGAGAAGATGGTGGGAATCGACGGCACCGCCCAGGGCAGCAGGAAGAGCACCGACATCCACCGCACCCACGGCCGGTCGTGCACGAAGAAGCCCGACAGCCAGAGCGCGAGCAGGAATTTCAGATTCACTGCGACCAGCAGAAAAATCAGCGTATTGACCGCGGTACGGAAAAAGATCGGATCGGCAAACAGCTTGACGTAGCTCTCCGGGTGCCGCGCGAGCCACAGCCCGTAGCTGACGGGGTAGAGGACGAAGGCGAGAAAGACGAGCACGTAGGGGGCGATGAAGATCACCCCCCACGTCTGCCACTGCGATTGGAAAAACGGCCGGGGAGGGACCGTCAGGACCCCTCCCGGAATTGCGGCCATCTCAGCCCGCGACTTCCTTGATGCGGGCGATCATCTCGTCGACGGCCTTGTCCACCGGCCACTTGTCGGTGACCACGCGGTTCATGGCCTTGGCCCAGACGTTCTCGTTGTTGAGGATGGTGAACTTCCAGTTCTTGGTGAACTCGAAGGTCACGGTGCCGGCGGAGAACTGGTCGTGCACCACCTTGCGATGCGGGTCCTCGGTCCAGAACTTGCGCGCCGCGCCGGATTTGGTGACCGGGTACCAGCGGCCGAGCGCGCCCTCGACGTAGGGCGTGAGGTTCTCGTCCTGCATCAGGAAGGCGACGAACTCCTTGCCGCGCTTCTTGTTCTTGGCGCTGTCGAACACCACGCCGACCTTGACCGCCGCGCGGTAGCGCATCGGCTTGCCGTCGGGCTTGTTGGGGAAGCCCGCGGTGGCGATCAGCTGCTCGTAGTTGGTCTTCGCCTGCGCCCGCTCCTCGGGCTTGAGCTTGTCGTTGTTCATGTCATCGAGCCACTTGGCGGCGATCGAGATCGTCGCGTTGTGCGTCATGATGATCGTCTTGTTGTGGAAGTTGACGTTGTTGTCCGGGTCCTTCCAGTTGATGGCGGAGGGCGGCGTGCAGCCCTTGCCGATGGTCTCGGTGTAGTCGCGCACCGCGTTGATGAGTCCGTCGCGGGTGCTCTTCCCGAGGTTCAGCTTGCCGTCGTCGTTGACGAGCCTGACGTTGTACGCGTCCATGTAGGTGAGGAACGAGTAGAACGAGTCCGACGAATCGACGCCCATCGGGCTGCCGACCGAGTAGACGCGCTTGCCGGTCTTCTTGCGGTAGCCTTCCTGCACCGGCCCGCACCAGAAGTCGAAATAGGCCTTCCAGGTCTTCGGGATGTCGGACTCCTTGAAGCCCGCCTCCGCCAGCATGTCCTTCCAGTACTGGATGTGCATGGTCTGGCGCTTGACCGGGAAGGCGTAGTAGGCGCGCTTCTTGGCCTTGTCGTTGTACATGAAGGTGGTTTCCAGCGTGTTGGGCAGGAAACGGCTCTTCATCGGCGTCAGGATGTCCGACAGGTCCTCGAGGCGGCCCTCGTAGGCCCACTTGCCGGCGACCTGGAAATCAAACACGTCGCCGTACACCACGTCGGGCGGCGAGCCGGCGTCGAGCGCGGCCACCGTCTTCGGGATCATCTCCTGCGGCGCGTAGCGCGACAGCTCGACCTTGACGCCGGTCTTCTTCTGGAATTTGTCCACCAGCTCGTCGACCGCCTTGTCTTCGGCGGGGTAGAACCCCTTGGCGAAGTAGACGACGATGGTTTCCTGGGCAAGCGCGGCGGGACTGAAGGCGCACAGCGCCAGCGCGGCGAAAAGCATTCTCAGCATGGGGATCCTCCTCAAAAGGGTCAGTTGTATGATAACTGACAAAATTATTTCTTGGATCGTTTCCAGGCCTCGAATTCCGCCCGGGTTTTCGCATCCGGCGGATAGAGGCCGAAGATGGAGCGGCCTTCCTTCACGCGCGCCTCGACCCAGTCCTCGAACTCGGTCTGCGCCGCCGCTTCCTCGGCCACCTCGTTTGCAATGGCGGCGGGAATCACCACCACGCCCTCCGCATCGCCCACCATGATGTCGCCCGGGTACACCGGCACGCCGCCGCAGCCGATCGGCACCTGGCTGTCGACCGCATGGTGGCGCACCAGGTTGAGCGGCGCCGAGCGCGCGGCGCAATAAGCCGGCCAGTCGAGCCGCTCGATGGTCGGCGTGTCGCGCAGGCCGCCGTCGGTCACCACGCCGGCGGCGCCGCGCACCATCAGCCGCGTCATCAGGATGTCGCCACCGGTGGCGGCCGCGGCGTCGCGCCGCGCGTCCATCACCAGCACCTGGCCGGGCGGGCAGGCCTCGATCGCCTCGCGCTGCGGATGGCCGCGGCCGTCGAAGGCGCCGAGCTGGTCGAGGTCCTCGCGGGCGGGGATGTAGCGCAGCGTGTAGGCCTCGCCCACCATGCGCGGAGATTTCTGATTCAAAAGGAAAACTCCCTGGACGAAGACGTTGCGCAAGCCGCGCTTGAACAGCACCGTGGTGAGCGTCGCGCTGCTCACTTTCTTCAGGGCGGCGCGGCTGCCGGGGGTGAGGGCGGTCATGGCCGCCATCCTACCTTTCGCAATCGGCCTACAATAGCTAGTAGTTTCAAGGGAGTGCACCACTAAATAGCATGGCCAAGACGCAGGTCTACGACGCATCCGCCATCCAGGCGCTCAAGGGTCTCGAGCCGGTGCGCCGCATGCCGGGGATGTACACGCACACGGTGCATCCGCTGCACATCGTGCAGGAGGCGCTCGACAACGCGGTGGACGAGGCGCTCGCCGGCTTCGGCAAGCGCATCAGCGTGCGCCTGCGCAAGGACGGCTCGGCCGAGGTCGAGGACGAGGGCCGCGGCGTGCCGGTGGACCTGCACGCCGAGGAAAAGAAGCCCGCGGTCGAGGTCGCCTTCACCATGCTGCACGCCGGCGGCAAGTTCTCGCGCTCGGGCGACGGCGTCTATCACATCTCCGGCGGGCTGCACGGCGTCGGCGTGGCGGTGTCGAATGCGCTCTCCAAGCGCTGCGAGGTGACGGTTTTCAGGGATGGCCAAAAACATACGATTGTTTTTGAAGGCGGGGATCTCAAGACCAAACTCAAATCGGAAAAGATCAAGGAAAAGCGCACCGGCACGGTGGTGCGCCTTTGGCCTGATCCCAAGTATTTCGATTCACCGAACATCCCGGTCAACGAGCTCGAGCACCTGGTGCGCTCCAAGGCCTACCTGCTCCCGGGTTTAACCACAAAATTACACATCGAAGGAAAAGAGGAAAAAACCTGGCGCTATGAGCGCGGTATGGCGCAGTACTTCGAGTTCATGCTCCAGGGGCGCGAGCTGGTCGCGCCGCTCTTCACGGGCGACCGGCATTTCGATGAAAAATCCGCGAAAGACTTGACTGACGTCGAGCCCGGCGAGGGCGCCGCGTGGGCCATCGGCTGGGTGGCCGAGGGCGACGTCTTCGCCGACAGCCACGTCAACCTGATCCCGACGCGCTCGGGCGGCACGCACGAGGCGGGCTTCCGCTCCGGCATCTTCGAGGCGCTCGCCGCCTTCATGGAGACGCGAGCGCTTGCGCCCAAGGGCGTGAAGGTGATCGCCGAGGACCTGTGGCAGCGCGCCTGCTTCACGCTCTCGGCGCGGATCGTGCGCACCCAGTTTCACGGCCAGACCAAGGAGAAGCTCACCACGCGCCACGCGGCGAAGCTGCTCGAGCTCTGCGTGCGCGACGCCTTCGAGCTGTGGCTGAACGAGCATCCGGAGGAAGGCAAGAAGATCGTCGAGCTCGCGGTGGAGCAGGCGCTGGCGCGGCTCTCCAAGGGCAAGAAGGTCGAGCGCAAGAAATCGAGCGGCATCGCCACGCTGCCGGGGAAATTGGTGGACTGCGCTTCAGGGGATATTTTGAGGAATGAATTATTTCTGGTGGAAGGCGACTCCGCCGGGGGGTCCGCAAAGGAAGCCAGGGATAAAGAGACCCAGGCACTCCTGCCGTTACGCGGCAAAGTGCTGAATACGATGTCCAAGGACAGCCGCACCGTGCTCTCCAACAAGGAGCTGCAGGCGATCGCCACGGCGATCGGGGTCGATCCGCATTCGGTCGAAGAAGATATCGATTTGAAGGACATCCGCTACGGCAAGGTGATCGTGATGACCGACGCCGACGTCGACGGCGGGCACATCCAGGCGCTGCTCCTCACCTTTTTCTTCATGCACGCGCCGAAGCTGGTCGAGCGCGGCCACCTCTACGTCGCGCAGCCGCCGCTGTTCAAAGTCGAGGTGCCCGCGCAGGGCAAGGGCAAGCCCGCCCGGCGCCTCTACTGCCTCGATGACGATGAGCTGGAAGAATCCCTGAATCAGCTGAAAAAAGAAAAGGTCAGGGACGGCAGCTGGGAAATCTCGCGCTTCAAGGGCCTGGGCGAAATGAGCCCGGAGCAGCTGTGGGAAACCACCATGAACCCGGATACGCGCCGGCTGGTGCGCATGCAGCTGAATTACAAGAATCTCGTCAAGGTGAAGAACATTTTCGAGCTGTTGATGGATTCGGGCGAGGCGGAAGGCCGGCGCAACTGGATGCGGGAGCACTGGAAGACCGTTGAAGCGGACGTCTAAAAAAGCCAGGCCGTTCTGGGAGCGGGCCTACAAGGGCCACGCCTTCTGGCTGGGCAAAACCAAGCTGGGCAAGGTGACGCTCCTAGAGAAAGAGAATTACTCGTGGGAGGCGGCCGGGCGAGTGGGGAAATCCGATTCTCTTGACAAGGCCAAGGCCGCGGTCGAGCTCGCGGTCGCGATGGCCGACCAACAACTGGACCTCTTCAAATGACCGACGACACCAAGACGCTCGATCTCTTCACCCCGGACAACGGCGACGAGGCCGCGCCGATCGAGCAGCACGCCTCGCACGCCTACCTCGGCTACGCGGTTTCGACCGTCAAATCCCGGGCACTGCCGGAAATCGCCGACGGCCTAAAGCCGGTGCAGCGGCGCATCCTGTTTTCGATCAACGACACGGGCACGCAGGGATTTTCGAAGTGCGCGCGCTTCGTCGGCGAGGTGCTCGGCAAGTACCATCCGCACGGCGACTCGTCGACCTACGAGGCGCTGGTGCACCTGGCGCAACCGTTCTCGATGCGCTATCCGCTGATCGACGGTCAGGGAAATTTCGGCTCGCGCGACGGCGACTCGGCGGCGGCCTACCGCTATACCGAGGCAAAGCTTTCAAGATTTTCAGAATTATTATTAAGTGAAATAAGAGAAGGGACCGTCGATTTCGGTAAAAACTACGACGGGAAATTCGAAGAACCGTCCCTGCTTCCCGCGCGCCTGCCGTTCGGGCTGCTGAACGGCAGCTTCGGCATCCCGGTCGGCTTCTCCACCCGCATCCCGTCGCACAACCTGAAGGAAGTCGCCGCCGCCGCGGCGTACGTCATCAAGCACCCGCGCGCCAAGCTCGAGGACGTGCTGGATCTGATGCCCGGCCCCGACTTCCCGGGCGGCGGCCAGATCATCTCGCCGCAGGAGGAGATCAGGCAGGCGTACGAGACGGGCAGGGGATCATTGGTCCTGAAAGCAAAATATGAGAAGGAAACGCTGGCGCGGGGCCAGTGGCGCATCGTCGTCACCGAGCTGCCGCACGGCGTGTCGGTGAAGCAGGTGATGGAGGAGATCGAGGCGCTCGCCAATCCCAAGCCGTTCGGCAACAAGAAGGAGACTTCGCAGGAGCAGAAGCGCCTCAAGCAGTTCATCCTCGACCAGGTCGAGGCGGTGCGCGACGAGAGCGACCGCAAGAGCAAGCTCCGCCTGGTGATTGAACCGCGCTCTTCGAGAATCGATTTTGAAGAAATGATGGCGGCGATCCTGGTCCACACCTCGCTCGAGTCGCGCTACCCGGTGAACCTCACCTGGCTCGGCCTCGACGGCCTGCCCGAGACCAAGGGCCTGGTCGACGTGCTGCGCGAATGGGGCGAGTTTCGCGTCGGCACGGTGCGCCGGCGCACGCAGTTCCGCCTCGATCGCTGCGAGGAGCGGCTGCACATCGTGCTGGGTCGGCTGCTCGCCTTTGCCCGCATCGATGAAATCATCAAGCTGATCCGCGCCAGCGAGGACCAGGCCGAGGCGCGTCTCAATCTGCAAAAGCGCTTCAAATTTTCAGAACGACAATCCGAGGACATCGTCAACCTGCGCCTCGGGCAGCTAACCCGGCTCGACGGCGTGGCGCTGAACGACGAACGAAAAGCGCTCGAAGCGGATCGCAAAATCTACAAGGATTTGCTGTCGAATGAAAAAGCGCTGAAAAAGCTGGTGATCGAGGAGCTCGATGCGGACGCGAAGAAGTTCGGCGACGAGCGGCGCACGCTGATCAGGACGGCCGAGCGCGCGCAGGTCGAGCGCACGGTGGTCGAGGAGCCGGTCACCGTGATCCTGTCGAAGAAGGGCTGGATCCGTGCGCGCACCGGCCACGCGCTCGACCCGGCGCAGCTCTCCTTCAAGGAGGGCGACGAGCTGCTGCAGACGCTCGAGTGCAAGACCACCGACCCGGTGATCGTGCTCGCCGCCTCGGGCAAGACCTTCACGCTGGAGGCCGCCGCCATCCCCTCGGGCCGCGGCGACGGCGCGCCGGTGAACACGCTGGTGAATTCCTCCTCCGACGTCATCGTCTGGATGGGCGCGGGCGACCCGGCGCGGCGCCTGCTGATGAACAGCTCCGCGGGCCTCGGCTTTACCTGCAAGCTCGGCGACCTGGTGACCAAGACGCGGCAAGGGAAGGACTTTTTCAAGGTGGAAGCAGGCAGTTTCGCGCAGGCGCCCGCGCAAGTGGCTCACGACCATGTGGCGGCCTTGTCTTCCGATGCCCGGCTGCTCGTTTTTCCTCTCGACGAAATTCCCGAGCGCCCGAACGGCGGCGTCGGCGTGCAGCTGATCGCGCTGCCCGAGAAAATAACCCTCGCTGGCGTCGCCACCACGGATGGAAAATCGCTGGTCGTCTCCGGCTTCAAGCGAACCCGTAAAGTCCTCGAATTGAACCAAGACCAGTTATCCGACTATGCCGGCAAGCGCGCCCAGCGCGGCCGGGTGTGCGACGTCGGATTCCGCCCCGACAAGCTAGGTGATTGAGCCCCTGCGAGTGCTGCGGCCGGCCTGGGTCCCGATCGGGATCCTCGCGGCGACGGCGCTCCTCGTCTGGCTGGGCAAGCCGCTGCCGGCCTCGCTCGCCGGCCTGCGCACCATGGGGCCCGCCATCGTGCTGGTGGCCGCAACGGCGCTCGCCTGGTGGTTCAACCGTGGGCGCTCGCTGATCGTTGCCGCCTCGATCCTCGGCGGCTTCGCCGCCTTCGTCAGCTTCCCGCCCAAGGCGGTCTACACCGCCGTCGCCATCCTCGTGCCGCTCAACGCATTCGCCGCCATGCTGCGGCCGGAGCAGGGCGCGCGCCACGGTGCCGCCATTCCCTGGCTGCTGCTGCTCGGCCTCGAGTCGGCGCTGATCTGGTTCATCCTGAGAAACCCGGATCTGCATTCGATGGTGGACCACTGGTTGCTGCGCTCGCCGCCGCTGCCGCTTGCCGGCCGCCTCGCCTTCGCCGCCGCCTTCGCCGCCGCGGTGTGGCGCGCCTGGCCCGAGTTCACCCCGGCCCAGGTCGGCAATGCCGGCGCGCTCGCCGCCTTCTACCTGGCGATGGAATGGGGCGCGGCCCCCGGCGCGCACGCCGCCTTCATGGCCGCGGCGGGCGTGGTGCTGCTCGCGGCGCTGCTGCACGAGTCGCACCGCCTCGCCTTCCGCGACCAATTGACCGGCCTGCCGAGCCGGCGCGCACTCGAGGAACGGCTGCGCAGCCTCCCCGCGAGCTATGTCATCGCCATGGCCGACGTCGATCACTTCAAACCCTTCAACGACCAGCACGGCCACGACATCGGCGACCAGGTGCTGAAGCTGGTGGCGGGGCGCCTCGCCGAGGTGGGCGGCGGCGGCACCGCCTACCGCTATGGCGGCGAGGAGTTCTGCGTCATCTTCCCGGGCCAGTCGCTGAAGGAGGCCGAGCGGCACCTGCAGGCGGTGCGCAAGGCAATCGAGGGCTACCGCATGGCGGTGCGCCGCGAGGACCGCCCGAAGAAGGCGAAGGAGGGCGAGAAGCTGCGCGGCGTCGGCGAAGAGAGCGGGCCGACCAAAGTCCTGTCGGTGACCGTCTCGATCGGCTTCGCCGCGCCGGCGGACGAGCAGGCGACGCCGGTCAAGGTCCTCAAGGCGGCCGACGAGGCGCTCTATCGTGCCAAGCAGGCCGGGCGGAATAGAGTGGCCCGCTAGCGGGTTAGCGGTGTAAGCCGATGCAAATCCCGGAACGCGAAATCGAGATCACCGCGGTGCGCGCGCAGGGCGCGGGCGGCCAGAATGTCAACAAGGTGTCCAATGCGGTGCACCTGCGCTTCGACGTGCGCCAGTCGTCGCTGCCCGAGTGGGTCAAGGACCGCCTGCTGCGCCTGGGCGACCAGCGCGTCACGCGCACCGGCGTGGTGGTGATCAAGGCGCAGAACCACCGCAGCCTCGACATGAACCGCGCCGAGGCGCTCGAGCGCCTGCAGGCCCTGGTGGTTGCGGCAGCGCACGTGCCGCGAGCGCGCAAGGCGACCCGTCCAACGCGCTCCTCGAGACGCAAACGCGTCGAATCGAAAGTCCATCGGGGGAAAATCAAGGCGATGCGTTCCAAGGTTTACGAATGAAAGCGGTGGTCCTCCTCAGCGGCGGGCTCGACTCCGCCACCGTCGCCGCCATCGCGCGCAGCCAGGGCTTCGAGCCCTGCGCCATCAGCTTCCGCTACGGCCAGCGCCACGTACTCGAGCTGGAAAGCGCGGCGCGCGTCGCGGCGTCGCTCGGTATCACGCGGCACGTGACCCTCGAGTTCGACCTGCGCAAGTTCGGCGGCTCGGCGCTGACCGGCGATTTCGCGGTGCCCAAGGGCCGCGCGCCCGAGGCGATGACGCAGGGCATCCCGATCACCTACGTGCCGGCGCGCAACACCATCTTCCTCAGCTTTGCGCTCGCTTTCGCCGAGACGCTCGGCGCCGACGACATCTTCGTCGGCGTCAACGCGCTCGACTACAGCGGCTATCCGGATTGCCGGCCGGAATACATCGCGGCGTTCGAGAACATGGCGCGGCTCGCCACCAAGGCGGGCGTCGAGGGCAAGGGAAAAGTGAAAATCCACGCGCCGCTGCTGGCGCTCGACAAGGCGGGCATCATCCGGCGCGGCCGCGAGCTCGGCGTGGACTACGCGCTCACCTGGAGCTGCTACGACCCGCAGCCCTGGAGCAAGCCCTGCAGCCGCTGCGACGCCTGCGTGCTGCGCGCCAAGGGCTTCGCCGAGGCCGGCCTGAGCGATCCGCTTCTTACTTCACTTCGAGCAGTTCCACCTCGAACACCAGCGTAGCGTTGGGCGGGATCACGCCGCCGGCGCCGCGCGCGCCGTAGCCGAGCGCGGAGGGGATGGTGAGCTTCCTCTTGCCGCCGACCTTCATGCCGGCGACGCCCTCGTCCCAGCCCTTGATGACGTGGCCGCGGCCGAGCGGAAACACGAACGGGTCGCCTCTGTCCTTGCTGGAGTCGAACTTGGTGCCGTTGGTGAGCCAGCCGGTGTAGTGCACGCTGACTTTCTGTCCGGCCGCGGCGGCCGCCCCGGAACCGAGCAGCAGTTCCTCGATGGTCAGGCCGCTCGGGGTTGTAATGGACGACATGGCGCCCTTTCGCGTGTAAAAGGCTCATTCTAGATGCTGCCCCTGCGCGAAGTCGTCGCCGTCGTCGAGGCCGAGGGCCGGCGCCTGCGCGCCGAGTTCTACCGCGCCGACGGCCCGCGCGGCCGCCGCGGCTCCTGCCCGGCCGACCATGAAATTGAGGAAAACCTGAAGGGGGTTTTGCAGTCGCTTTTCAATGCGGATTTTTCCGGGGAAGAGACGAAACGCTCCCCCGGCTCGCAGGCAGGCTGGGTCTGGCTGGTCGATCCCCACGACGGCACCCATGATTTCCTCTCGGGACGGCGCGGCTCGGCGATCTCGGTGGCGCTGCTGCGCGAGGGCGTGCCGGTGCTCGGCGTGGTGCACGCGCCCGACCCGCCCGACCGCGGGCCCGACACGATCGCCTGGGCCGAGGGATTGGATTTTCTCCTTCGCAACAAAGAAAAAATCAAAGTCGATCTTTCGCGAGAAGATCTCAAACCGGCAAGCCTGGTCTGGGCCACCGCCTCCGCCGCCCTGCGGCCGCAGACCTGGTCGCGCGCCGTCGCGCCCGGGCGCTTCGTCGCGATGCCGAGCATCGCCTACCGCATGGCGCGCGTCGCCGCGGGCGACGGCGTCGCGGTGGCCTCGGTGCACGACGTCGCCGAGTACGACATCGCCGCGGGCCTCGCCCTGATCCGGGCGTCCCGCGGGGTTGCGCTGGATTTTTCCGGCAAGGAGATTTCCCTGGCGGGAAATTCGGAACGGCGCGTCAGCGGTTGCTTGGCCGGGGCGCCCGCGGCGTCGCGCAAGCTCGCGCGCCTCGATTGGAGCTCGCTCGAGCAGGAGCCGCGGCGGGAACCCAGGGTCGTTTTATCGTTTCCCAGAAAATTATCTCCCTATCTTGAACGTGCGCAGGGCGTGCTCCTTGGCCAGGTGATCGGCGACAGCCTCGGCTCGCGCGTGGAGTTCAAGCCGGCCGGGGAGATCGCGCAGTTATTTCCGGGCGGGGTGCGCGAGCTCGCCGACGGCGGCGTCTACCACACGCTCGCCGGCCAGCCGACCGACGACAGCGAGATGGCGCTCACGCTTGCGCGCGCCGTCCTGCGCAAGGGCGGCTACGACGCGGCGCAGGTGCTCGACGGTTACCGCGCCTGGCTCACCTCGCGGCCGGTGGACGTCGGCGCGACTACGGAAAGCGGGCTGCTGGGCATTTTCTCGAGGGAAAGCGAATCCAACGGCTCGCTGATGCGGGTTTCGCCCCTCGGCATCCACGCCGCCGGCGAACCGGCACGCGCCGCACGCCTGGCGCGCGACGATTCGACCCTCACGCACCCGAATGACGCCTGCCTCGAGTCCTGCGCCGCTTACTGCGCGGCGATCGCCGCCGGCGTCGGCGGCGCGGACCGTGACGGCATGGTGAAGGCCGCGCTCGCCAACTCCAAGGGCCCGGCGCGCGACGCCGCGCGGCGCGGCGCCGAGGGCGGGCGCCCGGAGGACTTCTTCACGCACCAGGGCTGGGTGCTCCTCGCCCTGCAGAACGCTTTTTACTGCCTGATGAACCTGACATTCGAAGAGGGCATCGTCAGCACGATCTCGATGGGCGGGGACACCGACACCAACGCCGCCATCGCCGGCGCGCTGCTCGGCGCCTGCCACGGCCGCGCGGCGGTGCCGCCGCGCTGGATCCTGCCGGTGCTTGCCTGCCGGCCGCTCGCCGAGAGCGGCGCCCTGCGCCCGCGCCCGGTGGAGTACTGGCCCGACGACCTGCTCGAGCTCGCGGAAGCGCTGCTCCCGTCCTAGAAAACCGGCTTGTCCGGTTTTCTCCTTTACGTCAGTTGCTCTTGATCGTCGCGCCGCACTTGCGCAGCTCGTCGTCCGACATCACCGGCTTGATCACGCAGTCCTTCCAGCGCGCCTCGAAGGCCTTGCGGTCGGCCTCTTCCCTGGCCTGCGCCGCGGCGATGCGCTTCGCCTCCGCTTCCGCGCGCTCCTTCTTGCGCGCTTCCGCCCGCTCGAGCTTGGACATTTCCTTCGGCGCAGTAGCCGCCTGCTCGGCGGGGCTGATCGCCGCCACTGCCGGGGTGCCCGGGGCGGGTGCGGCCGGGGCGGGCGCCGCCGCCGGGACCGAGACGGGGAAGGCCGCCGGCTTCTGGTTGCCCCACTCCCACTGGTCGACCAGCCACTTGCCGTCCTCGCGGATGAAGTTGACGGTGCCGTACATCATGCTGTGCGCGCCCTGGAACTCGCCCATGCCCGAGGCGATGAGCCGCGCGGTCTTGCCATCGGGGTTGAAGATGCGGCTATTCACCGTGTATTGCTTGGGCATCAGCGTCGCGATCATCTTCACCGCCGCGTCGCGGCCGGGCATGTTCTTCAGCTCGGCCTTCTTCGCCGCGGTGGCGTAGTTCATCATCTCGTCGGCGTTGCCGGCGAGCGTCGCGCGGTGCAGCTTCTGGTACACCTGCTCGGGCTGCTCGGTCTGCGCCAGCGCGGCGCCCGAGGCGAGGAGCAGCGCGCCTACCCAAAAATGCGTTTTCATAGCGTCCCCTGGACCATGGTCAGGACGCAGTTTATCGCGCCTGCGGAAAGACGTAGTTCTGCCACTAACCCCGGCGCGGCCGGCGGTCCGGGCCCCTTGCAGGCTCGCTAGCTTCTCAGCAGCCCGTCGAGGTGCTCGAGGTCGTTGATTACGCGCCACTCGCGGGCTCCGGCGGCCTGCACGCGCTTCTGCCAGTCTTCGAGGCGCCCGAGGTAGCGGCGCGGATCGATGTTGTCGGTCCTGAGCTTCACCACGTTGACCGCCACCACGCGGATGCCCTTCAGGTCGATGCTGAAGTCGCGCACCGTCGCCTTGTCGAGCTCCTCCTGCATGTCGGAGAAGATGAGGATGGTCTTCTTCCCCGCGCCGGTCTCGTTGAGGAAGAGCGCCCCCTGGATCAGGCCGCCGGTGATGTCGGTGTAGGCGCTGCTGCGCGAGCTGCGGGTGAAGTTCTCCACCTGGTCGCGAAAGGCGCGCTTCTGGGCGTTGGCCTGCGAGGGCCGGCCGTCGAAGGTCGCCCTGGCGACGATGTCCTTCTCGCTGAAGCTGCGGCTGCGGACGCGCGCCACGGCGAGCGAGTCGCCCGGCTGCAGCGAGCCGAGCAGGAAGTTGACGATCAGCTGCGCCTTCTCGACTTCCGGGGCGTAGGTGCCCGAGGTGTCGACCAGCATGTACACCGCCTGCGAATGCACCTTCTGGTCGGCGCAGCCGGGCAGCCAGGCGGAAAGCCCCAGGGCGGGCAGCGCTGCAAGAAAGGTCCGTTTATCCATCAGTGCCTCCGTGCGGCAAGATGTTTCTCGAGTACCGGAGCCTTTTCCGGCGCCGGGATCTCCTCGACTTTCTTCTCGGGGACCCTCGCCTTCAGCAACCGCTCGAGCAGCAGCGGCACCACGATGGCGATGTCGTAGAGCGTGACCAGCACCTTGGCCAGGCTGCGGATCAGGTTGCCGACGAGCCGCAGCACGAACGCCGTGCCGCGCGCGACGAGCACCAGCGCCGCGCCGCCCACCGTGCGCACCGAGGTGACGAAGGACTCGAGCGGCACCGCGACGAAGGCGAGCGCGAAGGGCAGGATGAAGCCGAGCAGCATCTGGCCCGCCGTCGGGATCCTGGCGAGCAGGCTGTCGTTCAGCACCGGCTGCGGCGCGGTGGCGAGCGACTGCAGCAGCGCCATCTTGTCGGCGATCAGCATGTCGCGCATCAACGCGAGCGCCGCCTCGATGCCCGCCAGCGCCACCAGCAGCACGAAGGCCACGCCCATCATGCGCCGGCGCGTGACGTCGTTCAGGTTGTGGATGCGCGGGAACAGGTGCGTGATGCGCAGCGTCTCCATCAGGAACAGGCCCATGGTCGCCTCGACGAAGATGATCACCAGCGCGGCGATTTCGGAAGTGCGCAGCGACGCCGTCAGGTAGTCGCCCGCGCCCACCATCTCCGACATCGGCAGCGCGATCAGCTTGAAGTTGACCAGCGCGCCGCCCGCCGCGATGGCGAGCACGATGGTCGAGACGAGGAACTGCGTCGCCTGCGACACGGTCAGCGCGTGCTCGGCCTTGTCGGTCTGGCGCACGATCTCGACGTACTTGTCCATCTGCGCGTCGATCTGCGCCGCTTTGGCGTCGAGGCTGGTGATCCGCTCGCCGGCCTGCGCCAGCGTCTTCTCGAGCGAGCGCCAGAACGGCATGAAGCCGTTGAGGATCTTGTGGCGCTCCTCGCAGGCGCCGCGGTACGTCTCGAGCGTGCGCTCGTGCATTTCCTTGATCGAGAGGTTGATCTCCTCGAGCAGCCGCGTCACCAGCTCGTTGCCGCTCTTCACCCGGGCGATCGACTCCACCGCCTCGACCCAGTCGGGCGGCGGCGGCGGCACCGTGCCGCTCTTCTTGTAGTCCTCCTCGACGTGCGTGATCTCGTCGAGCAGGCGTCGCTGCAGCGCCGGGTAGCCCTCGAGGTCGCGGCGCACCTGCACCGCCACCCGCTCGAACTCGCGTGCGATGTGCTGGCCGGTCTCCTCGCGCCCCTGGGCGAGCAGCACCTGGCGGTTGCGCCAGCGCATGTCCTTCGCCACCGCCAGCAGCCAGCGCGACACCAGGCGCAGCGGCCCGTTGGCGAGGTAGGCCACCGAGTGCACCAGGTCGTGCACCGACTTGCGCGCGGCGTAGAGGAAGGGCATCGCGAGGGCGAAGATCAGCAGCGCCGACAGCGCCGGGTTGCCCGGGACGATCATCCAGTAGGAGGCTTCAGCCATTGGAAAATCCTTTCAGGTGAAAAGGAGCAATCGGCCGTGCGGAGTCAGCATGGGGGTTGGACAGGACAAACGCACGGAAGTACTCCCTGCCGCGCGATAATCTTTTCAATCCAAGGAACGAATTCACACCGAGGAGCTGTCGATGATCCATGTCGTTGCGGTTCTTACCGCCAAGCCCGGCCAGCGTGACGCCGTTTTGCGACACTTTCGCGCCAATGTCCCCAACGTGCTCGCGGAGAAAGGTTGCATCGAGTACGGCGCCGCCGTCGACGCCGAGCCCGGCACCAGGTGGCAGGCGCGCCACGGCGCCGACGCCATCGTCGTCATCGAGAAATGGGAGAGCGTCGACGCGCTCAACGCCCACGCCGCCGCGGTGCACATGAAGGCCTACGCCGAGAAAGTGAAGGATCTGCTCGCCGGCCGCGCGGTGTACGTGCTCTCGCCGACGTAGCCGCAGGTCGCTTCCGGCAGACGCGTTGTCGCTGCGCGGCGACACATGCACGCGCCGCTGCTTTCGTAACGTCTTGATTTTTCGCGCGCGGTGAACTGGCACGCGCCTTGCGAATCCAACGGGTGAGCCTCGACGTTGGGGCGAACTCGAAAGGAGCAACAACCATGACGATGACGAAATTCGTCTTCTTCGTCACCATCGCAGTGCTGGTGGCAGTGCTTTACAGCATCCCGTCCCACGCGGGCGACAAAGGCAACGGCAACGGCGCGTCGCATGGCGCGAACGCCACGCCGGCCGGCACGCCGAGCCCGAACGAGAAGGCCATGCAGAACTCGAACGGCCAGTTCCAGTCGGACCGCAAATTCGGCCAGGAGCGCGCCGCCGTGCGCAAGAACGAGAAGGCCAAGCAGGCGGTGCAGCCGGCGCCCGAGTCGAAGACCACCGCCCAGTAACCGCACGATGACGTTGGTCCCAAGCCCCGCCCATGGCGGGGCTTTTTTATTGCGCCGGCCGCCTCACGTGGCGATGCCGAGGTTCCGGAAGCACAGCAGCAGCTCGCGGCAGGCCCAGGCGTCGGTGGCGGCGTACAGGATCTGCTGCGGCGAGAGGCGCGGCGCCGCCCAGTTCGAGGTCTTGGTGCCCTTGGGGATGCGAAAGCCGAGGAAAATCCCGGCGAGATTCCGCACCCCCGTCTGCTTGAGCCCGTGGCGCCGCGCGACGTGGCCGACGTCCACCATCGCCCGCGGCTCGAACTCGAACAGCTTGCGCAGGCTCTTCAGGTCGTCGGCGAGCGAGACCCCGGCCTTCACCGTGCGCGCCGCGCCCAGCATCTCGCGCATCGGCCCGGAGAAGTCCTGGCGCTGGAGCTGGAACAGATACACCGCGCGCGCCGTCGCCATCTGGACGAGCGAAGGCAGGTAGCTCTCGCCCTTGCGGAAGGCGGGCCGCGTCTCCGTGTCGAAGCCGACCACCGCCTCGGCGAGGATGTCCGCCAGCGCCCGCTCCAGCTCCGCCGGCGCCTCGACCAGGCGCACCTCGCCCTCGTAGCGCCGGATCGGCAGCTCCATCATCGACTCGCGCGAGATCCGTTGCAGGATCTCCTCGGGCAGCGTCACCGCCGGCATCGCCTCGCTCATGGCCGCGCAGTGTAAGCTGGATCGATGCTGCGCCTGGTCCTCGACACCCACATCTGGATCGACTGGCTGGTGTTCGAGGACAAGGACGCCGCCCCGATCCGCAACGCCGTCGCCCTGAAGACCGCGGCGATCTTCATCGACGCCGCCTGCGAGGCCGAGCTCGAGCGCGTGCTCGGCTATCCGTTCGGCAAGAAGACCCTGGACCTCAAGAAGCAGAAGGAATGCCTCGCCCAGTGCAGCCGCCTCTCCAACCGCATCGATACCATCGCGACCCCAGAACAGCGCGCGGGCCTGCCGCGCTGCCGCGACCCGGATGACCAGAAGTTTCTGGAGGCGGCTCTCGTTGCGCGGGCGGACGCGTTGATAACGAAAGATCGGGCGCTGCTCGAGATGGTGCGGCGGAAGACGCGGGCGGTGCCATTTCGCATCTTCGCGCCAAAGGACTTTTAGTCCGTTGGTCGGCGATTCGAGTCCGCGACGACCTGGTAATTTCTTTAAATAGTTGCAGAAGGCAGTGCGGTTCGACGCAGAAGTGATTCATCGTAACGGGCGCGATTGATCCGGCGGCCGAGCGCGCAGGCATCCGGGAGCGAGAGCAAGAACGAGCCCCGATGCTCTGCGAGCCAGGGCAGCGCGGCCTGCGGTGAGCGAAAGAAATGCACGTAGTGGCAAAAGGACGTGATCACGTCGGCATTCATTCGATCCAGATCCGGGATCAGAAATGAAAGCACGATTTCGGCGGGGTCAGCCTGATGCACGCCCGTTGGCGTGACAGTAAGCCGTACTGTTTGTCCGGTCCCCCGGCATGTGGATTCCACGTCGAGCGTGCTACCGATGAGCTCAGGGAGGAACAATGTGTCCCAGGCGCACCACGCAAACAGCGTGATCCCATTGCTGCGTAGTCGATGCGGCATGGGCACGATTGTTAGTCCCCAGAATCCAATGACGTGCCGGCTGTTGTCGTAGTACACGCCTGGCCAACCGCTCAACCGTTTGACTACGTCGTCCTCCGGCAACCGCACTGCGCCGGCTAGCGCGGCTGCCGAAACCGGGTGGCCCTGCGAAAGACCGCGGTAGAGGGCTAGAGCGAGGTTCCGATCATTTTCATCAAGTGCCGGAAGCACACGCAGAAAATGCGAGGCGAGCACCTCAATGTATTGAGCTAATTGCAGCAGGATTTTTGCGCTTGCATCGGTGGGCACTTTACGGAGCCGAACGAGCAATAGACGCAGCAATGCCCGGCGTTCGGCTTCAACATTGCTCCGCAGCTCGTGCATTGATAAAAGAATTGGCAAGCGTCCGTCGGCATGGTTTCCGGCTTCGCGAACCCGCACTTCGGGCAGGTCAGGACTGATTCGAGGATCGGATCGCTCATTGCCTCAGCGTCGATGGATAGCCGGCATTCGCCGTCGCCTTGGTTAAAGCGTCGACGTTGGTCAGCTTGTCGTCGTAAGTGACCACCGCTTCCTTAGTTTTAAGGCTCGCTTCGACCTTAGAGACACCGTGAACTCTGGAAATGGCCTTCCTTACAGTGGCGGGGCACAGTTCGCAGTCCATACCCGGGACGGACAGCGTGACGGTTTTCACCTCGGCCAGGGCAGCCGGCGAAGCGAAGGCGAGAAGGGCCATCAGAGAGATGTTGCGCAGCATGATTTCTCCTTTAATACAAAAGCGACGCGTAGTACGGATAAGTGAGCATGACGAGGAACAGGGCAGCGACCATCCAGAAGCCGATCTTGTTGGCCCGTTTGACCTTCGGCACCGCACACGCGGTGCCGGGCTCGCAGGCTTGCGCCGGTCGGTAAATGCGCTTCCAGGCGAATCCGAGCGCGACAATCGCGATTCCGATAAATACCGGACGATAAGGCTCCAGGAGCTGCAGATTGGCTAGCCACGCCCCGCCCATACCGATACTTACGAGGACGAAAGGCACGACGCAGCATGCGCCGGCGAGCAGTGCGGCAATTCCGCCTGCGGCGAGCGCGGCCGATTCCGGGCCTGTCGAGGCGGCGGGATCCTTGTTCATGCCGACGGCGGTTTCCTGAAGCATTTTCTCCATCTGCGCTCCTGCACAAGTTGCTGGGCGAGAGTAAGCTTATTTCCGTAGTTGACTACGGAGTCAAGAGGCCCTTATGGCGCAGGAGGAAGCGGTGGACATCAAGGTCGGCGCGCTCGCAGCGCAAAGCGGCGTGCACGTGGAGACGATCCGGTACTACCAGAGCTTAGGACTAATGCCGAGACCGGTGCGGGCACACGGCGCGGTAAGACGCTATGGCAAGGACGCGGTGGAGCGCCTGCGCTTCATCAAGCGGGCTCAGGGCCTCGGATTTTCACTGGACGAGGTGAAGCTTCTACTGGGGCTATCAACCGGCGAGCATTGCCGGGAGACGCGCATCCTCGCGGAGCGCAAGCGCGAACTCGTGGACAAGAAAATTATTGATCTCCGTGCAATCCAGTCAGCGTTAAATACTCTTATCGCGGCGTGCGGCACCGGAAAACATGGGCGTGGATGTCCCATCATCGAAAGCCTCTCCGTCGAGGAGCGGCGCCGCGTGCCTAGAAGATAAGGACATGGGGAAAACGTCGAACGTCGGGAATTCGTGGGGGGAAAATCCGTTGGTTGTCTTGGGGCGGCTGGAACGAATCATAGACGGCGTCACCGCCGCATTAAGGTTCGGACCTTTCTTGCAGAAGCTCAAGGCTGCCCGCTTCGAGAAGCGCCTTTATCTTGTCGCCAATGCGAGCGGGCGCCGCGTAGTCGGGATGGCTTCGGAACAACGCGGCGGTAGCGTGAAGCGCTTCCATCTCGCGTACCTTCCTGGCGACGTTGCTCACCGGATGGTGCACGAGCCGAAGTTTGTCGCGCTCCATCCGTCCGAGCTCGGCAGCTCGCCTGACACGTCTGTCGCAACGGCAGGGCGCGCTCGTGTTCACCACGCCGCAATAGGAATTTGTGAACGCCTCGAGCTGGCGTCGCGCTCTCGATAGGCGCTGCCGATAGGCTGCCTTGGGCGCCTCGACAATGGCGGCGGCAATCGCCGGGGGAAGGTCAAAGACCTCGCCCAGGATGTAGGCCACCCGATGCTCGCGATCGAGGCACGTCAGCATGGCGAGCGTGCACCCGAGCTTGACCTCGGTTGCGGCCAGCGGGTCTTCGGCCTGCGGCGGCGCGAGTCCGTCCATCAAATCGGCTGCGAACCGGTCGAAGTCCAACCCGAGTGCCTCTACGCGCATCTTGCGCTGATCGAGCAAGTGCCGGACGGCAATGCGGTAGGTCCAGGTTCGTACGGAGGCATCGCCTCGAAACGCGCCCAAGTGCGTCACGACCTTGATCATCACTTCTTGCGTGGCGTCTTCGGCGTCCGCCGGGTTCGCGGTCATGCGCAAACTCAGGCGATACACATCGTCGACAAGCCGGGCGATCAGGAGGTTTAGCGCCTCCGCGTCCCCGGCTCGCGCACTGTCGACGAGCGCGGACAGCGCTTCCTCCGAAAAGGTTGCGACGGGTTCTGCAGTCCGGTCGGTCATAGAGGGCATTCCACTTCGATGAGTGCTTTGAGGATCGTCAACTCGTGTTCTAAAGCCTTCACACTTTGGCGGAATGCTTCGTCAGTCATCCCGGGACTCTGGAACTGAGTGAATGTATATTCGGTTTTCCGCCCCCGGGGGATCGCTCGGGAAGCGGCAAGCGTCTCCGCTCCAGGGGCAGGCGATACCCAGAAATCCACTACTCCGCTTTTCGCATCGGCGGATATGCGCACGCCCATCTCTCCTGCAGCGGTCTTGACGTACCAGCGCTCGGCTTCTTGGCGAACCGACTTGGCGAATCCTACTGCCCAGCGCGGCAGGTTTTGCGGATCGGCCAGGAACTGCACGACCTCGTCGGGATCTGCTTCGATCGAGATTGTCTTGGTGTCTGCTCGCATATCGGCTCCAGAATGGGCCGGGCTTGACTGCCCGATCGATTCTTAGACGATTCAAACGAGCCTTTGTGACCGGTGCCGTGGGGAAAACGTGGGGGATTTGGCGGGTCTCCACGTGTATTGGCGAGCGAAGGCGGGCCAATAAACAACGGTTTAGCTGCAATGCCGCCAGCTTTTAATCCGTTGGTCGGTGGTTCGAATCCGCTACGATCTACCTCTAGCGGTAGCTATTTCCCGCGCAGCTCGGCGCCGACGCGGTCAAAGAAATGCTCCAGGCCGAACGATACGTCCTGTATCACGCCGTTCAGGAAGAAGGTCGGCGTCGCGCGCACCCCGCTCATGCGCCCGCTCTCGATATCCTCGCGCACGCGCTGTAGATAGACGGTGTCCCCCATATCGGCGTCGTAGCGCGTCAGGTCGAGCTCGAGCTGCTCGGCGTAGCGGCGGAGCTGAGGACGTTTCAGGTGCTGCTGGTTGGCGAACAGCAGGTCATGCATCTGCCAGAACTGCCCCTGTCCCGCAGCGGCTTCTGCAGCGAGCGCCGCGTCGAGGGCATGCGGATGGACCTCCTCGAGCGGGAAGTTGCGCCACACGAGCCTCACGCGGCCGGCGTAACGCCCGAGGAGGAGCTTCACTGCCGGCGCCGCCTGCTTGCAGCTGGGGCACTCGAAATCGCCGTACTCCACGAGAGTCGCAGGCGCATGCGACGGCCCGAGGCAGTGATCCGCCGGATTGACGGCGACTGACAACTCGAATCGGCGGCTCATCAGCGCCCTGGCGCGTCGCCCTTGCGGCTCGCCTCGAACAGGTACCAGACCCGCTTCTCGGCCTCGTCGATCCACACTTCGAGCAGGCTCGCGGTCGCCACATCGCCGTGCTTGTCGCAGACCTCGTGCGCCGCGCGCATGAAGCCCGTGAGGCGCTCGTTGTCGTCGCGCAGCTCGGCGAGCATGTCGAGCGGCGTCACATAGTCGGCATCGTTGTCGTCGATGCGCTGGAGCGCGCTCACGTGCTTGATCGAGCGCAGCGTCGTGCCGCCGAGCTTGCGCACCCGCTCGGCGATGGTGTCGGTGATCGCATAAAGCTGGTCGGCCTGCTCGTCGAGCAGCAGGTGGTAGTCGCGAAAATGCGGCCCGGACATGTGCCAATGGAAGTTCTTGGTCTTCATGTAGAGCGCGAACACGTCCGCGAGCAGCGCGTTCAGCGCGCCGGAGATGTCCCTCGTTGCGGCTTTACCCAGGCCGGTCGGGGTCTTGAGCGATGCCTTGCGGCGCGTAGCCGCTGCCTCCCTGTTCACAGGGTGTCCTTTCTTGGGGGCAAGGGTAGGAATTGTGCTCCAGGTGCGGGCGTTGCGGCGGAGTTTCAAGTCGCTGCCCGGTTAGGATGATCGGAAGCCGCTCATTTCCGGACGAGGGGGATCTGCAGGTTCGTTGGCCGGTTCTCTTCCTTGTCGAACCCGCGCCCGTCGATGTAGCGTGCGCCCCAGAACAGCATGCCGCGGTCCAGGTACACGAGGTCGTATTCCATGAAGTTGCGCCCCTCGGCCAAGCCGAAAGGCCCGAAGGACTTGCCGAATACCTTTTGCGGCACGTCGACTTCCCACTTCGCATATCCCGCTCCGGCGACTCTGTTGAGAAGGTCGGCGAAAGGTTGGGCGAGCGGAGTGACGTGGTAGTCCTCGTCGGCAACAAAATCCACCTTCTGCGCGCCGCTCGCGATCGGATGATCCCCTTGCCAATGCATGTGACCGCGCAGGTAGATCCGCGCGAGGGGCGCCTTGCCGTAAGGATCGGCGCTGTTGACGATCGTCAGCTCGAAGCGGTCCTCGCCTAAATACTTGAAGTCGCGAGTCAGATAGAACGGCCGCAGGCTCCCGTCGGCGTTCTTCGCGGCGCTCGGCCGGATCTCCGGCGCGATGCTGACCCATTGGCCGAGAAGGCTCTGCTTCGTTTGCTCGAGCGACATGGCGGTTCCTTCGTCTTTTTGCAGGCGAGCGGTCGAATTGCAGCCGGCGGCCAGCATGACGACAGCGACCGTCCACAGGTTTGTTCTCATGTCCTTATGCCCCGAACATTCGTCGATCGACCTTGCCCTCCAGCCTCTGAGCCAGTGCGGTCGAGAACCTGACGATCTGGTGGAGCGGCCGGTGGTAGAGCCGAATACTGTCGATCAGGCCGGCTTCGTCGCGAGTGATGATGGTCGTACCCGCGATGTCGAAGCCGAAGGCCACACCTTCCCATTCGAAGAAACTCTTGCGGCCCGCGACGGTCTCGTGTGTGAAGTCCAGCCGGTCGTACATCTTCGTCGTGGCGGCGAAGAAGGCGCCAACGAGCTCCACACCGATGCAGCGTTCGTTCATGACCGACGTTTCAAGGGAAACGCTCCGGGAAAACGCCGCGGCGAACTCTGCCGTCCCATTTTTGCGCACCAAGGCTCTCCAGCCGCTGCCTGGTGCGCTCGGCGTCGGCGTCATCTCAATTGCCCTTGACCGATGTCCCCGACTTGTTGGCCGCTTCGACGATCAGCTTTGCGACGTCGGCGGGACGCGAGAGCATCGGCACATGGCTGGTCGGCAGCGTGATCGTCTTCGCGTTCATCGCCTTGGCAAACTGGCGTTCGAGATCCGGCTGGATCATCCGGTCGTTGCTCGCGACGACGTACCAGGTAGGCTTGGTCTTCCACGCGGCGCTCGCCACCTTGCCGCCGAACGCGGCGGCGTTCGTGGGCCCTTGAGTCGCGGCCAGCACTCTGCGCTCCCGCATGGGCAGGTCCTGCGCGAAGCTTTCGACGACGCCTTTTGTGGTGATCTTGAGGAAGCCCACCGCGTCCGGACGGACCTCCGTGCCTCCCGGCGCAGGGGGAAATTCCTTGCCGAGGTCGCCCAGCGCCTGCCCGGCGTCAGGCGCAAAGGCCGCCACGTAAACGAGCCCGACGACCTTCGGATCGGTCCCGGCTTCCGTGATGACCAATCCGCCATAGGAATGGCCCACCAGAATGACCGGACCGTCTTGCAGCGCGATAGCCCGCTTGGTGGTCGCCACGTCATCGCGCAGCGATGTGAGCGGGTTCTGGACCGCCACGGCATTGAGGCCGGCCTTCTCGAGTAACGGGATCACCTTGGCCCAGCTCGAGCCGTCGGCCCAAGCACCATGGACCAGGACCACATTTCTGACGCGCGTGGCATCGCCATCCGCCGCGATCGTCAAGGCTGAAAATCCAAGGGCGAAGAACAAAGTCAGAAAGCGCGCACTCATGGAACCTCCAAGGGTTGAAACGGCATTGGCCTTATGCCCGACGACCTTCTGCCCGTCTTGTACGGCCGGCCCGGATTTGTAAATTCGGACCATGAACCCCGATAGTTGACGCGCTCGGCCACCCTGACCAGACTAATGACCGGCGTCCTTATGGGTCCCAGCGATCTGTCTTCGACCATCGGCAGGCGGTTCCACAGGCCGCCCGTACCTAGCGCCATCGCCTGCCTGCAGTCGAAAGATCCGATCACCTTCTCGCACGTCGCGAGCGGTTCGGCGATGCCCGCCCCGACCCTAGCGCCGCCGCTCGAGAACTCCTTCGCCTTGCATGTCCATCATGCGCCGCTGTTCCGCGGCGACATCTGGATCCAGGGACGCCACCGGCGGATGCCCGTTGTACCCGTCGCCGGCGTCTTCGTCTTCGACCTTCGCACCGAGCCGGTTGCCCAGGTCCACGAGCCATTCGAGTTCTCGAGGTTCCAGATCTCACGGGCCACGATGGACGAGCTCGCCTTCGAGCACGGCATCGGGCGGCTCGGCGACCTGCGCGCCGAGGCTTTCGAGCCCGATCCCGTCCTGAGGCACCTCGCGCAGGCGATGCTTCACCGGGCGCTCCATTTCGGGCCGGAGTCCGAAACGCTATTCAGCGACGGGATCGCGCTGGCCTTCTTCGCTCATATCGGGCAGAAGTACGCCGGCATTGCCCAGGCGCCCGTCCTGGACGGCGTTCTCGCGCCCTGGCAAATGCGCCGGTTGACCGAATGGGTAGAGGCGCATCTCGACGGGTCGGTCTCTATTGCCGATCTGGCAGGGCTGGCGAATCTTTCGCGCACTCATTTTGCGCGGATGTTCCGCAGGTCTTTCGGGACCTCGCCTCACCAATGGCTGCTTTCGCGCCGCATCGACCGGGCCAAGCAGTTACTCAAAGGCCCGCTCCCGCTCGCAGCAGTCGCCGCCATGTGCGGATTTGTCGACCAGAGCCACTTCACCAAGGTATTCACACGGCTCGAAGGCGCAACGCCCGGCAGCTGGCGCCGACGGCAGTACTGACCCAACAACCGTGAGCGGCAAATACCTCGAGGACTTCGCGCCTGGGCAGACATACCGATCCGGGCGCGTCCGAATTGACGCGGAGCGGATCAAGACCTTCGCCGCAGAGTTCGATCCGCAGCCTTTCCACCAGGACGACGAAGCCGCACGCCGCTCGATCTTCGGCGGGCTCGCCGCGAGCGGCTGGCATACCGCCGCAGCGTCCGGTGTCATAGGGCCAACGCTTTGTTGATTATCCGTTGGTCGGTGGCTCGTACAACAAAAAGCCCCGCCTAGGCGGGGCTCTGATTCGGCGCCTTTTTCTTCGTCAGACCGGGACGGGCTCCACGTCCTTCGGCTCGGGCGCCGGGGCGGGCGCGGCGGGCCTGGGCTTCCTCCGTTCCTCTTCCTGTTTCTGCATCGCCTTGCGCGCTTCTTCGGCGCGGCGCATCTGGTATTCCAAGTCGTACTCGTAGCACATGGCAGGGCTCCTTTCCGGGAGTTGCGCTCCGATCCTACGCCCGCCGGCGGCGAAAGGTAAGGCCCGCCGTACCCGGTAGCGCCGCTTGGGCGTAGGCTTTCGGTGTCATGAAAGCCGCCGCTCACTGCGCCGCCTTCCTTCTCCTTGCATGGGCGCTTTGCGCGCAGGCCGGGGAGGCGCTGTACCGCCTGCCGTACCTGGACGGCGCCGCGTTCACGATCAGCCAGGCGCCAGGGGGGATGATCAGGACGCACACCACGCGCGACAGCCGCTACGCGATCGACTTCACGATGCCGGAGGGCACGCCGGTGGTGGCGGCGCGCGACGGCGTGGTGGCCGAGGCGGAGTGGCGCCGCGAGGGCGGAGCGAGCCGCGGCGATCTGCGCGACAAGGGCAACTTCGTGCGCGTGAGGCATGCGGACGGCAGCTTCGCCATCTACGGGCACCTGCAGCACGCGGGTGTCGCGGTGGAGGCGGGCGAGGAGGTGTGGGCGGGGCGGATCCTCGGCTACTCGGGCTCGACCGGCTATTCGAGCGCGCCGCACCTGCATTTCGGCGTGACGCGGCTCGAGGAGCCGGAGGGCGCGCCGGCGGAGGTGTCGGTGCCGGTGACCTTCCACAACGGCAATCCGCCGGTGGAACTCGTGCCGCGCGCGGGAATTGCGGTGCGCGCGAGCTTCGTGCTGCCCGCCGGGCCGGCCGCGCCATCAACAGAGCCAGTCGTCGCGTGGCGCTCGGTGCTCGATGATCACTGGCGGCCCGAGTCGCCGCCCGCGCCGACGCCGGAAATGGTGATACAGGGCTGGGCGCGGATTGCGGCGATGCTCGTCTCCATGATCGCCGGCTTCGCGTGGTTCTTCCGGTTCACGCGCGCATGATGCGAAAGGCCATTGCCGCCTCGGCCGCTGGCGCGGCATTTTCGTCCTGCCGGCGCTGGCGCACGCTGCTGTGGCGGCGCTGGGACGCGGGCCGGCCGGTGGCGAATTTCCTAATGCTCAACCCGAGCACCGCCGACGAAGCGAAGCTCGACCCGTCGTGCACGCGGGCGCGGCGCTACGCCGAGCGCTGGGGATACGGCGGGCTCATCGTCACCAACCTGTTTGCGTTCAGGCAAACCAGCCCCGGCAAGATGAAGGCTGCAAGCGACCCGGTTGGGCGCGGCAATGACGCGGCGATCCTGCGCGCGGCGCGCGAGGCGGCGATCGTAGTCTGCGCGTGGGGCAACCACGGGGCGCACGAAGGCCGCTCTTCAAAGGTCGTTGATTTCCTGAAAAAAGAAAAAATCGGCTTGCACGTTTTGCGCCTGAACGGAAACGGCGAGCCCGCGCACCCGCTCTACCTGCCGGGGAGCCTCAGGCCGGTGCGCTGGTAGGCGCTACTTCTTCAGTCTTCGGACGGCGGCCGCGATGCCGGCGGCAACGAGGATCAGCGCCCCGAACGCGGCAGCCTTGCCGAGGAACGTGGGCGGGAACGCGATGGCGAACGGCAGGCCGGCGGCGGTGATGGCCCCGGCGATGATGAAGAACTGCGGGTCTTTGAACGCCACGGACCGGATTATCCTGCGGGCGCGGGATCCCGGGTTGCTGGCGTGAAGGTCGCCACCTCCTGGAGAGCGCCACGCACCTTGTCCACGCCGACCGCAGTCCACGAGAAGCCCGCGCCTGCGCGGTCGCGCGTCGCTGTGGTGGCGAGGATCGGCACGCGGTGGCGCTTGGTGAGCCCCTCGATGCGCGACGCGAGGTTGACCGGGTCCCCGATCACCGTGTATTCGCGCCGCCGCGCCGGACCGATGTCGCCGACCGTGACCTTGCCGGTGTGCAACCCCACGCCAACCTGAATCGCGCCCGAGCCCCTGGCGGCGCGGTCGCGGTTGAACTCCTCCAGCGAACGCAGCATGTCGAGCGCGCAGTTGACGGCGCGCGCGGCATGGTCGGGCTGCTCGAGCGGCGCGCCGAAGTAGGCAAGCATGCCGTCGCCGATGAACTTGTCGAGCGTGCCGCCATGGCGGAACACTACCTCGGCCATCGCCGTGTGGAAACCGTTCAGGAACTCGACCGTGTCCTCGCTCGACATGACGGCGGCCATGGCGGTGAAATCGCGAATGTCGGAGAACAGCACCGTTACCTCGCGCGACTGGCTGGCGGGCGAGGCGTGCCCGCTCTCCAGGATGCGGCCGACGACCGCCGGAGCGAAATAACGGGAAAGGCGGTCGGTCTGGCTGCGCTCATCGAGCGCGCGCCGAAGCAGCGTGACGCTGCGGCGCGACAGGTAGCCAGCCACGGCCGCGGCGCAGCCGGCGACGACGAGGACGTCGAACATGACGTAGGGAATTCCGGCACGCGCGAGCAGCGCAATTTCGAGTGCCGCCGCGGCGGCCGCGGTGAGATAGATGTTGCGCCGGCGCAGCGAGAGCTGGGAGCAGATCACGACAAAAAGGAAGATGCTGAAGGTGAACGTGGCGATGACCGGCAACCGGTCGGCGGTGACGAACGTAGCCTGGTACTGCATGACGAAGATCATCGGCAGGTCGATGAACGGGAGCGCGTACCAGGAATAGCGACACAGGCGATCGTTGCGCCGCACGGCGAGGTAGAAGGGCACCGCAAGCAGCGCATAGAACGCAAGCGCGGGGGAACGCGCGAGTGGCGTGGCGTAGCCCATGGCAAATCCGAACCAGAGGTTGAGCGCGAGGAAGGCGCTAACCATGGTCGCGCGCAGCGCGGCGACACGGCGCGCGCTGCGCATGCGCTCCTCGGCGAACAGGCGGCTGAAGTCGCCCGCCCCAAACTTGTCCTGCGCGGCCTCCCCGTCACGCATCGTCCCCCCGTCCTATTTACAGACCATGTACTCCTTGCCGCCCGACTTGATGATCGGAGAGCCATTGGAATTGCGAGTCACGTTCAGCTGCTGCGGATTCCAGTTGTAGCCGTCCTTGGAAAGCAGCAGCATGCCGTTCTGCACCTTCCAGCGGCTCTGGTCGCCGCCGGCGTACTGGCCGGCCACAGAGCCGGCGGCGCCGGAATTGTAGGTTTGCGCGCCGCTGCTCTTGGTGACGACGCCATTGCCTTGAAACACGACGCGCTCGGCGCGGCTCGTGCCGGTGGTCTGGTTGTAGGTGAAGCCGCACCAGGCGTTGCCCATGAGGAACTGCGAGATCTGGCCATCCTGCCCCGCCTGCATCTGTCCTTGGCCCGGCCCCGCGCCCGGCGCCATCGGATTCATGGGATTGGCGGACTGCGGCGCCGATGGAGCCTGCGCCAAGGGCGTGCTAGTCGAAGTGCGCGTCATAGCGAAGCGCTTTGCCGCTGCTATGTTGGGCTGGCCATTGGCGAGCGGCTCGGCGAGCAGCACCTTGAGGCCGGGACCGTCGATCTGCGCGGCAAGCATCAGCGTGCCCCCGGCGCTCGTGGCGTTGCCGAGGATGCCGTCGCTGATCACCTGCGCCTGCACCATGAAGCTCGAGCCGTTGCCGTTGAGACTGCCCGACACCTTGCCGCTCGCGTCCTCCTTGAGAACCAGCGTCACCGTGCCGCCCTGGTCGTTGCGGGTGACATAAGTTCCGCTATAGCTCTGCGCGAGCACGGAAGCGGAAAAACAAAAGGCGACGGTCAGGCAAGCCAGGCGCAGCATGGGTAATCCTCGTAGCCACGAAGATACCGCTAAACCAGGGACTGAGGCCGGGCCGCTAAACCACGCTACATAGGTATCTGAGGGGAGCAAGTCAACCTGATGAGTTAGCACAGCGTTAACCGCCTTACGATGCGTTGGGAGGCGCTACTACTGGCGGGCTTACTGGTCCTCGGCACGACGGCCGAGGGCACAGAGCGTGATCGCGCGCAGCGTACTGCCTTCCAGAAGAAGCACCCATGCCCCGTCACAAGCAAGACAACGGGAGCTTGTCGGGGCTATCAGGTCGACCACATCAAGCCGTTATGCGCCGGGGGTAGTGATCACCCCAAGAACATGCAGTGGCTCTCTGTCGCGGAGCATAAGAAAAAGACTGCCAAGGACATGCAGACCTGTGGCCTGCGCCGAAAGGCTGCTTAGCCTGCGCGCAACGGTGACGGTAGGAGCTAATGACCCAAGCTAAGAGGCCTACCCCGGAATTGCATAGCTCGGATCCCCGTCGTGTTCCAGCTCCCGGTTGCCGCCTGGAGAAGCGACGGCCTAGTGACCAACTTTGTTCGGCAATCACGAACAGTGCAGGGAGTGAGTCCGCCGGTATTGTTCCTAAGTAACTGACAAATATAGGTTTAGTGGCGGCGCGTGCGGCCTACCCACGTCTTTACCCACGGAGCGATGTTGACGGGCTGGCGTCGAAGTGTACGCTCGCCTGCTGCCGGCTTACCCATGGACGACCATCCCCTGAAGCTCCTCGACATTCTCACCGTGCTCGCGATCCTGTCGGCGCCCCTCTTTGCGCTCCAGGTGCAAAAGTGGCTCGACGAAGGCAAGGAAGAGCGCAATCGGCGCCATTGGGTATTCAAGACGCTCATGGCGACGCGCGCCATCCTAGTCTCACCGAACCATGTTCAGGCGCTCAATATGATTGACCTCGAATTCCAGGCCGAGGAATTTGCAGGCGTCAGGGCGGCGTGGCGCACCTATCTTGACCATCTGGGAAATTACCCCAAGGAGGGCGAAGCTCAGCAGGCCGTATGGCAGGAAGCCCGCTTGAATTTGCTTACGGCCCTCCTCATCGCCATGGGCAAGTCGCTCGGCTATAACTTCGATGATGTGCACATCAAAAAAGGCATCTACTCGCCCGAAGCACACAGCGCGCGCGAGCTCGAGGATCTTTTGATGCGCCGCGGCCTGGTCCGACTCCTCGCGGGAGACTCGGCGCTAAAAATGGAAGTCACCAGAGTCCCGAGCAACGAGGCGGAACTCGCCGAGCAAAAGGCGGTTCGCGCCGCGCTGCAGGCGCTTCTCGATGGCAAACGCGAGCTGCCGGTACGACTGACCCAAGACAGCGAAAAGTCCGGCAGCTAGCGTCCGACGCCTGATGTGCGGCCGCTACGTAAGCCCCGACCAGGCAGCGATCGAGCGCGCTTGGCGGACAGGTTAAACGTACCCAATGTGCTCGAACTACGACGAGATCACCGACCAAGACCGCTTGCTGCGGGAGTTTGGCGTCTCATACAGCAGTGAGAAAGAGATGGCGGACGCGGTCGCGGAGCGCAGGCAAAAATGGCCCACGGAACTAGGTGCATTCATCCGGCTCCACGAAAGCGGGTCGGGTAACAAGGTCATCGAGCGCGGAACCTTCGGTCTGCTGCCGGGGTTCGCGAAAGAGGTTGCCTATGGGAAGCGCACCTACAACGCGCGCACGGAGACCGTGCACCAGCTCCCGAGCTTTCGCGAATCCTGGGCGAAGGGTTGGCGCTGCATCGTCCCGGTCGAGACGCTCTATGAACCGAACTACGAATCGGGCAAGGCTGAACGGTGGGGTATCAGGCGACCTTTCAGCGAGGGGATCGCGGTCGCGGGCATCTACCGCCGATGGACTTCGCCCGATGGTGAGATGCTTTGGTCGTTCGCCATGCTCACTGTCAATGCGGATGGACACCCGGTCTATAGCCGCATGCACAAGCCTGGGGATGAGAAGCGCATGGTGGTGATTTTCGACAGCAGAGATGAGCAGGACGATTGGCTCACCTGCTCGGTCAAGGACGCCCCGCGCTACTTCAAGCAAACGAAACTGCAGCTCGTGGCTTTCCCTGCCCTGATAGTCCGGAAATACCGAGGGCCGCAGCAGGAACTCGGAGGGTAGTCGAATGCCAGGTAGCGGAGAAAATGTCATGACACGCGCGACGCCCTTATCACCCGAGCGGCGCCACCCGGCCGACTACCGCGACGAGATCGAGCACGCGGAGGTGGCCGCGATCCTGGCCGAACTCCCTTGGGATCACCGGGCGCGCGTGGCGTACTACACGGGAGCCCGCGAGGCCTGCAGCAGCATCTCCCTTGGTCACCTGCTCACCGATCGGATGGACCTGGTCGAGCGCCTCGTCGCCGCGCATGACGGACACGCCGCGCGCATTTGGTCGCGCTACAGTGGCGCCGGCGGCACGGATCGCCATATAGGTAGAGCGCCGACAAGATAGAACATGGCGGGTGCCTAGATCAGTTGTTGTTGCGCGTCCACCATGTCGAGATCCGCTTTGGTGCGTAGGATGCCGATGATGATGAACTGCCAGGGGCTCCGATGCATGGTGCCCATGATCAGGTGGAGATTCATCGCCGGCGCGCGGCGCTCGTAGAAGTCTTTCATCATCTCGAGCGCTTTCTCCTTCGAGCCGTACCGCTTCTGATATTTTTCGTAGGTCGTCTGCACTTCCCAGTCGTGAATCTGCATCGAGTGGTTGCGGCCGCCCGATTTGAAGTCGTATCGAAACATGTATTCCCGGGCGGGCAGTTTTTGCAACGGCTCCTCGAGCAGTGACTGCTGCTCTTGGTAGACCTGTTGGATTTCCGCCTGGTCCTCGGGCCGCAGCTTGTCGATCGGACTGAATCGGAACCTAATCGAGTCCGGGTCTGGGCGAATAATGCCCAAGCTCGTGCCAGCCGCTTTCTGTTGCTCTTCAAGGTTGGTGAGCGAAGGAGAAACGCGCGGCTTCCACAATTCCGCGCACTCTTCGGACGTCATCTGCGTTTTCCGCTTGACGATGCGCAGGCTGTCCTCCTTCATGCGGAAACTCTCGGGGCGGGTGTCGTCGCTCTGGCGATAGAGGTCGAGTTCCAACCAGTCAAATCGAGTGAATCGCTTGGATTCCTCGAAGTGACGAAAACGAACAGGGTAGAGGCGCAGCAATCGGCCATCCTCGGCCACCGCGGCGACGCAGACAGTCTCCTCGTACTTCTGGCTACGCTGCGGGTATGCCTTGACGAGGACGCAAACCCGGCGCTTCTGGTACTCGGCCACGACGCCCCTCCACGTCGAGGTGAACAGGCTTCAGGTCAGCCAACTTCGCCAGCTCACGGGCGACGGACGACCGATGACATTCCTTGGGGTCGCGTTCGAAGCACATCAACACGACGGCGCCGACGCATTCCTCGACCAGGCGCTCGAGCGCGCAGCGCTGGGTCTTCAGGTAGGCGTTGAATTGCTGGAAGTAGGTGGCGTAGTCGCCCGTGTCGCGCAGCTCATGGCGGATCTCCCGCGGCGCGCCGAGCTCGCGCTTGTGGACGTATTGGATGCCGTGCTTGTTGAGCACTGTTGCGAGCTGATTTTTCGAGAAACCGCGCCGACGTGAGAGCGGGAGTTCGCGGACGTCTACCAGGACCGAAACGCCCTCCGCCTCCAACCGGCGCAGGAAGTCGCCGAGGTCGGCGCCCTCGTAACCGATTGTGAACAGCCCCGTCATGGCCGCGTTGCTCATCCTGCAGCCACACTAGCATGCGGGTCCGAAGGCCCCTAATTACAAGTCGTCAGCCGTTGTCAGATCGTCCTGCCGTCGCCAAGCAGCAACAATTTGTGGGTAGGTAATGGGGTGGGCGCGCGTTCGCGGCGACGCCGCGCAGCAAATCATGCTGTTGTGCGGGGAACAGGCGGAGAACTTCTCCGCCGCGCTGAAAAGGTGGCGGGTGCCGAGCCTCCATTGGCCACTTTGGCCAACCGCTCGGCGGAACCCGGCCCGCCGGCCGAGTGAGACGGTGCCCGAATCCCCCGCCGCGGCTTCCAAGGCCTCGCAAGCGGGGATACCGGCCCAGATCCTTTCTGATCGTCAACCAAGTGGTCGAGCTGGGGCGAAGTCTACGCCTCGCCGCCGGTAAAATCACCGCGGGCCGGGCAGGTGCCCGGAAGCGCGAGCCCCGGGCGCGGCGGCGAAGCGGACTCCCGAAAGGTTGAGCCTGCGACGTGCGACGTTCTAAAGCACCTGCTGCGGCCCCTCGCTACGGGATCTTGCCGGTGTCCAAGATGTACTTGGTGACTTTCTCGGCACGTGAGGCGGCCTCGTTTTTCTTGACTCGCTGGTAGTAAACCCAGGTGACGGCGACCACGAGCACCGCCACCGTGCACGCAATCCAAGCGTGGCCGTGCGGGAAAAACAGTGAAACGAATTGCATCGCGAAGCCGGCGACGAGGACCGCCAGGCCGCACCGGGCGTCGAGCCGCTGCAGCTCGAGGGCGATCAAGGTCGAATTGTTGATGTCCCACTTAGACGACGCCTGGTCCATGAGGTCGCGCGTCGACGAGAATGCCAGCGCCTTGGCGATCCAGGCGGCGCCGACGATGTCGAGCACGATACCGAGCGCCGACAGCCAGGGAATGTCGGTGGTCACGTCGCAAGTACCAGCTCGCCAGCGGCAGCGCGTTCGCGGTGCAGCTGCAGCAGCGCTTCGCCGTGCCAGTGCAGCGGCTCCGAACCGTCGAGCCAACGATACGGTGTCGACCTAGCGATCCGCAGCTCGTCAGCCACCGCAACGGTGGAGAGCCCGGCTGCCCTGAGCTCGGCGAGGATCTTCAGCCAGTCGACGCGCCGCTGTTGGCGGAACATGCCCAATGATACGATTTGCGCTGCCTGACCCTTCGGTGCGGTGAGCGTGGAAGCCCCCGAAGCGGTATCCCCAGCCGGGCCTTTGCCGGGTCCGCTGGGGGACTCAGGCCCAATGCCCGACTCCGCGTCGGTACGATCGAGAAAGACGGCGCGGCAGTATCCGCAACGGCGGCCGTAAAAGCTCCGTTGCGGGATTCGGGCCCCACTCGATCGCGAACGTGGGTAGGTCCGTGGGTAGCCCGACCATACCTGCAGAATTTCGTGCCGTGCCAGCGTTTTAGCCGCTTCGCAGGCGGATGAACCGTCCGCTTCTTCACCGATTGCTTGGTGACCAACCAACGTGGTGCCTGGATCGTCCCAAATTAAATTCGTGACAATTCTCTCGAACCCACGCCTGCAGCTTGGGAAGCTGCATACGAGGGTTCGCTTCCCAACTCCCTTAACGCTGCGGATTCTAAGGCCTACAGCGCGTCA